>VFQU01000044.1_pt1 | contig 190025 bp, 170 predicted proteins | sample 3512311 | NCBI WGS metagenome assembly VFQU01 (sample SAMN10412377, study PRJNA504923) | tailings metagenome | isolation source: Relicate 3 Philex TSF3 active mining site | place: Philippines: Tuba, Benguet | collected 2017-08-29 | reverse complement strand
AATGCCTTTCCTGAAGGCGAGGGCCAGCTGATCTTCACCAAGCTGCCCGAGGTGTTCTTCGTCGAGCTGAAAGTGGGGCTGTTCGCAGGCTTCATGGTGAGCTTTCCGATCATTGCCAATCAACTGTGGGCCTTTATCGCGCCGGGGCTGTATGCGCGTGAAAAGAAAGCCTTTCTTCCATTCCTGATCGCAACGCCGGTGCTGTTTATCAGCGGGGCGTCGCTTGCCTATTTCGTGGTGATGCCGACCGCGTTCAAATGGTTTCTCGGCTTTGGCGGGACGGCTGGCGGGATGAACGTGCAGGCCCTGCCAAGCGCGGGCGATTACCTCAGCCTGGTGATGCAATTCATCATCGCCTTCGGGATGACGTTCCTGCTGCCGGTGCTGTTGCTGCTGCTCCACCGCGCCGGGATCGTGACGCGCGAACAGCTCGCGGGTGCGCGGCGGTATGTAATCGTGGCCGTGTTTATCGTGGCCGCCATCGTCACCCCGCCCGATCCCGGCTCGCAGGTTATCCTGGCGATCCCGCTGCTGGCGCTGTTCGAGATTTCGCTGGTGCTGATGCGCTTTCAGGATGACGCAGCCCGCCGTGCCCGCGCGGCGGCCAAGGCCGAAACAGCGGCCGAAAGCGAAAGCGAAACCGCCGCGGCGGAATAGCGCTCAGTCCGCGCGCTCTTTGGCCCGCGCGTCCACTCGCACCCCGCCGATCCACACCTCGAGCACGCGGGTCTGGCGCAGATCATCGGGCGAGGCGATCAGCGGATCGCGATCGACGAAGATGAAATCCGCCCGCTCGCCCACCGCCAGCCGCCCGAAACGCCCTTCGGCGAACCCGGCAAAGGCGGCATCCTTGGTGAAGCCTGCCAGCGCCACTTCGCGGCTGACTGTCTGCTGCGGGAACCAGCCGCCGAACGGCTCTCCCTTGGCATCGGTGCGGGTGATGGCTGCGGCCATGCCACTCCACGGATCGGCCGGTTCGACCGGTGCATCCGAGCCGAACGCCAGCCTGCCGCCTGCCGCCAGAATGCTGCGCCAGGCATAGGCGCCCGCGAGCCGATCAGGCCCAAGGCGCGCCTCGGCCATCAGCCGGTCCGAGGTCTGATGCAAGGGCTGGACCGAGGCGATCACACCATGCTTGCCCAGCATCGGAATGTCGGCGGGATCGATAATCTGCGCGTGTTCGATCCGCCAGCGACGATCGCCCTGATAGCTTTCCGACAATTCCTCGATCGCTGCGAGCACTTCGGCATTGGCGGCATCGCCGATGGCGTGGACGGCGGTCTGGAAGCCATCCATCGCCGCACGGCTCATCAGGTTGCGCAGTTGCGCAGGGGTCAGCAGCGGCAGGCCCTTTGTGCCCGGTTCATCAGCATAGGGTGCCTTCAATGCCGCCCCGCGCGAACCCAGCGCGCCATCGAGATAGAGCTTCACGCCCCCCATCCGCAGGCGATCATCATACAGCCACGGCCCCGGCCCTGGCCCTGCCATCAGTTCGAGCGTTTCGATGCTGTCGGCATAGGCCATGATCCGCACCGTGAGCCGCCCGATATCGCCTGCGCGGCGGAAGGTTTCCCAATCGGCAGGGCTGGTGCCCATGTCGGCAACCGCGGTTACCCCGCGCGCGATCATCGCTTTCTGGAATTCGGCCAGCGCCAGATCGCGGTCCTTGGGGCGGGGTGCCGGGATGACCTTGGCCACCAGATCGCCCGCGCGATCGACGAACACGCCTTGCGGCTTGCCGCTCGCATCGCGGATGATGCGCCCGCCAGCCGGGTCGGCGGTCTTGGCGGTCAGCCCCGCGCGCGCGATGGCAAGTGTGTTGCCCCAGGCAGCGTGGCCATCAACCCGTTCGAGCCACACCGGACGATCCGCCACCACGCTGTCAAGTTCAGCAGCCGTCGGGAAGCGCCCGAGGCCCCATTTTTCCTGATTCCAGCCGCGGCCCAAAATCCACGGGCGGCCGGGGTTTTCTTCGGCAAAAGCCTTGATCTTCACCAGCGCATCTTCAAGCGAGGTCGTCTCCGACAAATCGAGCGTCAGCGCGCCAAAGCCGATCCCCATGACATGGACATGAGCATCGATCATGCCCGGCAGCAGCACCTGCCCCTTGCCATCGAGCAGATAATCGACCTTGGCCGGGCGCTTGTCCTTGCGGGCGAGCAGTTGCACCACGCGGCCCTCATCATCGAAAACCAGCCCGGTGAAACGCACCATTTCGCCGTTTTCGCCAATCGTGATGCCATCGACATTGTCGATGAGCGTGTCAGCAAGCGCGGCGCTCGGAGCATAGGTGAGCGCCAACGCGCTGGCGGCGGCGGTGAAGGCGTGGCGGAGCATCAGGCGTCCTTTGCGGCAAGATGGCGGGGCAGGCGGGTGATCAGCGCGCTGGTATCCTTGCGCCCGCCGCCCGCTGCCTGAACATCGGCGTAGAACTGATCTACAAGCGCCGTGACGGGAGCTGACAGGCCCAGTTGGCGCGCTTCGGCGAGGGCATAGCCCAGATCCTTGCGCATCCAGTCGATGGCGAAACCGAAATCGAATTCGCCCGCTGCCATGCTGGCCCAGCGGTTGTTCATCTGCCAGCTTTGCGCAGCGCCGCCAGAGATGGCCTCGTAGGTCTTGGCAAGATCAAGCCCGGCAGCCTCGGCCAGCCGGATCGCTTCGGATAGCCCGGCGAGCACGCCGGCAATGCACATCTGATTGGCCATTTTCGCCGTCTGGCCCGCGCCTGCCGGGCCGACATGCGTGATCGCCTTTGCGTAAGGGGCCATGATCGGTTCAGCGCGGGCGATGTCTTCCGGCGTGCCGCCGCACATGATGGCAAGCTGGCCGTTAACCGCGCCTGCCTCACCCCCGCTGACCGGCGCATCCACTGCCCCAAGCCCGCGCGCAGCGCATTCGGCGGCCACGCGGCGGGCCATGTCTGCCGAAACAGTGGTATGATCGATCAGCAGCGCGCCAGGGGCCATTGCACTCAGCACGCCGCCTTCTTCCAGCAGGATTTGGCTGAGGTCTTCGTCATTGCCAACGCAGGTGAGCACCGCATCGGCGCCGTGCGCCGCCTCGGCGGGCGTGGCGGCAAAGGTGACCGCAAAACCCTCGGCGGCCCACACGCTGTGCCAATGCTCTGCCCGCGCAGGCGAGCGGTTATAGGCGATCAGGCCAAAGCCCGCGCGGGCGAGGTGGCCTGCCATTGGCCCGCCCATCACGCCCAGCCCGATGAAAGCGATTGTCGGTTGTGTGATCATGTCGCCGCTGCGCTATCGGGAAAAGCGCGCTTTGCCAATCGGGCTTGCCAATCATGCGTTGCGCAGGGGCGGCGAAGGGCTTAACGCGCGGGGCCATTATGTCAGCCCCTGCATCTTCTCTCGCTCCTGTCGGTGCGCCTGTTGCGACCCCGGACGATCTCACCCTTGAAAGCGTGCGCGCCGCTGCTGCGCGGATCGCAGGCGCGGTGGTCAACACCCCGCTGATGCATTCGATCACCCTATCCAAGATCACCGGCGCTGATATCTGGCTGAAGTTCGAAAACCTCCAGTTCACCGCAGCTTACAAGGAACGCGGCGCCCTGAACGCGTTGCTGCAACTGACCGATGAACAGCGCGCGCGCGGCGTGATTGCGGCCTCGGCGGGCAACCATTCGCAGGGGCTTTCCTATCACGGCACAAGGCGGGGTGTGCCGGTTACCATCGTGATGCCGCGCACCACGCCGACGGTGAAGGTGATGCAGACCGAAAGTGTCGGCGGCACGGTCGTGCTCGAAGGGGAAACCTTTGATGAAGCCTATGCCCATGCCAGGAAGCTTGAAGGCGAGCTCGGCCTTACCTTCGTGCATCCCTTCGATGATCCGCGCGTGGCGGCAGGCGCGGGCACAGTCGCGCTTGAAATGCTTGAGGAAAAGCAGGATTTCGATTGCATCGTGACGCCGATCGGGGGGGGCGGGCTGATTTCGGGCATGGCGACAGTCGCCAAGGCGCTGAACCCCGCAATCGAAGTCGTCGGCGTGCAGGCGGCGCTGTTCCCCTCGATGTTCGCGCGCATCAAGGGTGAGGTGAGGGATTGCGGCGGCGATACACTGGCCGAAGGCATCGCGGTCAAATATCCTGGCGAATTCACCGCACAGGTTATCGCAAGCCGCGTTGACGACATCCTCCTCGTCGATGAACCGGCGCTGGAACAGGCGGTGGCGCTGCTGCTCCAGATCGAAAAGACCGTGGTCGAAGGTGCGGGCGCAGCCGGGCTTGCGGCCGTGCTCGCCAATCCGGCAAGGTTTGCAGGCAAGACGATCGGCCTCGTGCTGTGCGGCGGCAATATCGACACGCGCCTGCTTGCCAATGTGCTGCTGCGCGATCTTGCCCGGCAGGGGCGGCTGGCGCGGCTGCGCATCACCTTGCAGGACCGGCCCGGCGCGCTGTTCCGGGTGATGCGCCTGTTCGATGCCCACAATGTCAACATCATCGAAATCTATCACCAGCGGATCTTCACCACGCTGCCTGCCAAGGGCCTTATCACCGACATCGAATGCGAGGCGCGCGATGCCCAGCAGGTTGATGATCTGGTGAACGCGCTGCGCGAGGCTGGGTATCAGGTGCAGCTCGTCGAACTGGGGTGAATGCCCCGTTTCGGTTCGTTTGCTCCGCTATTGTGAGCCAGACTGTGCAAAGCGCACCATTATTCGCTGCAATTCATGGTTAAGGGACTTTTACGCGGGAACCAGTGCAGGCATAAGATTTTCTTAACACATGCCCCGCGCTGATTCAGCGAAAAGGATTGAGCACCGCCCGTGACAGCACCGATCCGCTTTCCCCGGTTCTTCGTGACGAGCCCGGCTCCGTGTCCCTATCTCCCGGGGCGTAGCGAGCGTAAGGTTTTCACCGAACTCAAGGGCCCGCATGCTGATCAGCTGAACGAGGCGCTTGGCCGGATCGGGTTTCGGCGCAGCCAGACCGTCGCCTATCGCCCCTCCTGCCTCGATTGTCAGGCCTGCGTCTCGGTGCGGGTGGTGGCCGGAGAGTTCCGCGCGTCGGGCACGCAAAAGCGCGATCTTAAGCGCAACGATGATCTGGTGGTCAGCGAATGCCGCCCCTGGGCGACGGATGAGCAATTCGCGCTGCTGGGGCGCTATCTCGCCGCACGCCATCCCGATGGCGGGATGAGCCAGATGGACGAACTCGATTATGCCGACATGATCGAGCATACTCCGGTCACCACTGTGGTCACCGAATATCGCGAGCCGGGGGTTGATGGCCGCCCGGGAAGGCTGGTAGGCGCCTGCCTCACCGACCGGCAGAGCGATGGGCTCTCGATGATCTATTCCTTCTATGAGCCCGATCAGCCGACGCGCATGGGGCTTGGGAATTTCATCATCCTCGATCACATCCGCCGTGCTGCTGCCGAAGGCCTGCCCTATGTCTATCTCGGCTACTGGGTCGAAGGCAGCCCGCGCATGCAATACAAGGTGCGCTACCGCCCACTCGAACGGCTCACGCGCGATGGCTGGCAAGTGATGGACGAGAGCGAACAGCGCGCGCGGATTGCAGCAGCGGTGGCGCCGCGCCGCAGAAAGGATGCCTCGCTCGCCGGCATTCGGGGCAAGGATGGCCAGCCTGCCAAGTTCCCGGAAAGCTAACCGCCTCCGCCTGCTGACGCTGTCCTTTTTCGTTGCAACGTCGCTGGGTTCAGGAGTGCTGGGGAGCCCCGAAGCGGCCGCGCGCCAGCAGTCCCCGCAAGCTGCGCCTGCGCCCGCGCTTTCGGAACGGGCGCAGGCCGCAGCGCTGGCAGACGCTGACGCCTCGCCGCCCGACACGCCTGCCTTGCGCACGGTGCCGGATGGAAGCGTTGACAGTCCGCTCGCCACCCCCGCCGAGACGCTGTCCTCCGAGGCGCCTTCCCCCGACGCGCCCCCTCAGGCCCAGCCGGTGCCGCGCACGCTGGATGAGCTGATCCCGGCAGAGGCGCTTGCCGATCCGCAAGGCTGGGCGCTCGGCGGTGCGCCGCCGCTTCGTGATGGCAATTCCGATGTCGTGCCTGTGCCCGCCGGGGAGGCGCTGGCTGCGCAGGACAAGGCAAGCGATTCAGCCTTGCTTGCGCTCGAAGATTTTGCCGCGCCCGAAGCGGTCGCCTCGGCCGAGGAGATCGGCCGCCAGCTTGATGATTTCGCGCTTGCCCTGCCAGAGCCGCTGACAGCGGATGCCGAAGGCGAGGCGTTTGCACAGCTCGCCCTGCCCGAACTGGACCAGGTGGCGGAATTGTCCGAGTTCCCGCTTAACGCGCTCGTTACGCTGGCCTTTCCCACAGACCCTTCGGCCTTCCCCGAGCGCGAGTCTGTGACTGCGCGGTTCCGCGCGCTCTCGGCGCTGGCGCAGCTTGACGGGGCTGAGGATACCGCACCGCAGATCGCCGCAAGGGCGCGCGCCGATGCCGACCTCCTCACCGAGATCCTCGCAACCTATGGCTATTACGGCAGCGAAATCGTGCGCCAGCTTTCCGGCGGGCGGCGCGCGCGCGAAAATGGCGCGACGAGCCGCGATGCGGCAGCCGAGCGAGCGGTACGTTTCGATATCTACCCCGGGGTCCAATACCGCTTTGGCGCGATTGATCTGGGTGCCCTCGATCGGCTGCCCGACGATGAGCGCGCGCCCTTGCGCCGCGAATTCGGCATCGCGGTGGGCGATCCGGTGCTGTCTGATCGCATCATCGCGCAGGCCGCCGCGCTTGGGGCAGCACTTGGCGAGAATGGCTATCCCTTTGCCGAACTCGGCGAGCCGGAACTGCTGATCGATCACGCGCGCGAGGAAGGCGATCTCACGCTGCCGGTTGACCCGCGCGGGCGCTATGTCTTTGCCGGGATCACCAGCAGCGATCCTTCGTTTCTGTCTGGGCGGCACCTTGGGCGTATCGCCCGCTTCCGACCGGGCGAGCTGTATCGTGAGAGCCTTGAGGTTGATCTGCGCCGCGCGATCCTGGCGACGGGTCTGGTCTCCAGTGTCACCATCACCCCGCGCGAAGCCGAGCCGCCGCAAGGCGGTGCGCCGGGCGAGGTTGCGCTCGATGTCGCTTTTGAGCGCGCGCCCTTGCGCACCATCACCGCCGGTATCGGCTATGGCACCGAGGACGGGATCAAGGCCGAGGCGACGTGGGAGCATCGCAACCTGTTCCCGCCCGAAGGCGCGCTGCGGCTGCGCGGTATCGTCGGCACGCGCGAATTGCTCGCCAATATCGGGTTCAAGCGCAACAATTTCCTTGGCCGCGATCAGGTGCTGTTCTTCGATCTGTTTGCCAGCGACATCACGACAGTGGCGGTCGAATCGCGCTCGGTGGGCGTGCGCGGCACCTTTGAACGCCTCTCGAATTTCCTGTTCCAGAAGGAGTTCAGCTGGCAGCTCGGGGCCGAGGCGCTGATCACCGAGGAGCGCAACCGGCAGGTGCGCATCGCGCCGAACGCGGCTGGCCCGCGCCGCGAGTTCACCATTGCGGGGCTGTTCGGCAGCGCCACGATTGACCAGACCGATGATCTGCTCGATCCCACCAGTGGATACCGCGCGACCCTTTTCCTCGCGCCCGAAACGTCGCGCAACGAGGGCACTCAGGATTTCTATTTGCGCGCGCAGCTTGATGCCTCGGCCTATCGGCAGGTCGGGAACCGAACGGTGCTGGCCGGCCGGGTGCGCGCAGCGACGATTCAGGGGGCCGCGCTTGATAATGTTGCGCCTTCGCGGCGGCTCTATGGCGGGGGCGGCGCCTCGGTGCGCGGCTTCGGCTTTCAGGGGGTCGGCCCGCGCGATGCGGCGGGGCAGGCAACCGGCGGTCTTGCCTTGCTCGAAGCCTCGGTCGAGGCACGCATCACGACCCCGCTGCTCGACGGCGCGGTGCAGGTCGTGCCGTTCTTCGATATTGGCAGCGTGAGCCAGCGCGCGGTCCCCAATTTCGATTTCATCCGCTACGCAGCGGGCCTGGGCGTGCGCTACAAGACAAGCTTCGGCCCGATCCGCATTGACGTGGGCGTGCCGCTCAACCGCAGCGAGTTCGATGCGCCGGTGGTGGTGTTTGTCGGCATCGGGCAGGCGTTCTGATGGCGGGCGCGGCGGATCAGGCAGAGACGGTGATTGATGCGCCCGCGCAGCGCAGCCGCCGGGTGTGGCTCAAGCGGCTCGGCTGGCTGCTTGCCGCGCTGCTCGCGCCACTGGTGCTGGCTGCGGCTTTTCTCAGTTCGCCCATCGGCAAGCGCTTTGTCGCCGATCAGATCGCCGCGCTGGAACCCGCCAACGGCCTGCGGTTTCGGATCGGGCGGATCGAGGGCGATATCTACGGCGCGGCGCGGCTGCGCAATGTGGTGGTGGCCGATGCCAAAGGTGCCTTCCTCAAGGTGCCGGTGATCGCGCTCGAGTGGCGGCCGCTCAGCTTGCTGTGGGGCGGGATCGACATTCGCACGGTCACCGCCGAGCGCGGCCGCCTGATGCGCTTGCCCGAGCTTGAGCCGGGCGATCCCGATGCGCCGCTGCTGCCTGATTTCGATATCCGGGTGGATCGCCTGACGATCAGGGATTTGGTGCTGGCCGAAGGCGTCGCAACGCCGCAAGCGCAGAAGGTCAACCTTACCGCAACGGCGCTGATTGCCGAGCGCCGCGCGCGGGTGAGCGCCACGGCCAGTTTCGGCACGGATGATCGCTTTGCCCTGATGCTCGATGCCGAGCCTGATGGTGATCGCTTCGACATGGCGCTTGATTATGTCGCCCCGCAAGGCGGCGTGCTGGCCGGGCTGACAGGGCTGACCCGAGGCTATGCAGCAAGGTTGGCGGGGGACGGGACATGGACCAATTGGCGCGGCCATTTGCTGGCGACCCGCTGGCCAGCGGCAGGTGCACCTGCCGGGCCACGCCAACCACCTGTCGCCGCCCTGCGGCTGACCAATGCGGCGGGGCGCTTTGGCGTGCTCGGGCTGGTGCGCGCGCCGATTGACGACGCGAGCCTTGTGGGGCGGGCGCTTGGCCGCCAGACCGCGCTTGCCGCCTCCTTTGTCTTGGAAGACGAGCTGGTGACGGGCCGCGCTGCTGCCGTCAGCCCCGCGCTCGATCTGCGGCTGGCAGGCGGGGTGGATGCGCGCGAGGGCCGGGTCGAGCGGCTGGGCCTGCGCGCAGTCTTGCGCGATCCCACGCTGTTCGGCCCTGAGGTGCGGATCGAACAAGCGCGGCTGGTTGCCGCCATCAGCGGACGGCTCAGCGACGTCGCGATCGATCACCAGCTGGCGGTGGGCCGCGCGGCTGCAAGCGGCTTTACCATCACCGGGCTGCGCCAGGCCGGGGTGGCGCGTTACCGGCGCGGCGCGCTTACTCTGCCGTTGGCTGTGACGGCGGAGCGGATCACGACCGGCAACCCGCAGATCGACCCGCGTTTTGTCAAGGGCAGCCTCACCGCGCGCGTCACCTTCGATGGCAAGCGGCTGGCGGCGGATGCGGCGCGGGTGGCCTTTCGCGGCCTTGGTGCAACGCTGGCGCTGCGCGGCGATGTGCCCGCCGGGGCCTATGCGCTGGCCGGGCCGGTCAAGTTTGCGGGCGTGAAGCTTGCAGGCATGGGCGAGGTGGCGGGCGATGCCAAGATCCTCGCCAAGTTTGGCCCTGCCATCCCATGGAGCCTCCGTGCCAATCTGGCCGCCCGCCTCAGCAAGATCACCAATGCGACCATTGTGAACCTTGCCGGGCCTGAGCTGCGCTTCAAGGGCGCGCTGGGGATGGGCGCGGGCCAGCCGATCATTATCCGCGAGGGCGAGTTGACCGCAGCGCGGCTGGCTGCGCGCTTTGATAGCAAGGTGGTGCCGGGCAGCGGCGGCGCGCGCACCACTATCACCGGGCGCGGGCGGCAGGCCGAGTATGGCCCATTCACGCTTGAGGCCGAGCTGGCAGGCGATGGGCCGCGTGCTGTGCTGGTGCTGGCCGATCCCTTGCCCGCCGCAGGCCTTGTCGATGTGCGCGTGGCGCTCGCGCCCGAGGGCGATGGTTTCGCAATCGATGTATCGGGCGGCTCTTTGCTCGGGCCGTTCTCCGGCAGTATCGGGCTGGTTCTGCCCGAGAGCGGGCCGACGCGCATCGCGGTGGATGAGTTCAACATCTTCCGCACCCGGCTGAGCGGCGCGCTGGCGCTGGGCAAGGGCGGCGTCGATGGGCGGCTCGCCGTGGCGGGCGGCGGGGTGAACGGCACGCTGGCGCTCGCGCCTGCCGCAGGTGGCGCGCAGGGCTTTACACTCGATCTTGCCGCGCGGCAGGCGCGGTTCGGCGGCGAGCTGGCGATTGCGATTGCCCGCGCCGATCTCACCGCCACCGGACGCCTCGGCGAGGAGGGCACCTTCCTTAACGCCAAGCTTTCAGGCAACGGGCTTGAGGCAGGCGCGCTCAGGCTCGCCAATCTCGATGCCGCTGCCGCGATCACCAATGGCTCGGGCAAAGTCACCGCGACCGTGGCGGGGCGGCGCTCGGAACGCTTTGCTCTCAAGCTGGATGCCGATATCGCGCCGGGGCGTATCGCCCCGCTGCTGCGCGGCGAGTATGCGGGCGCGGCGATCCGGATGCCGCGCCGCGCCGTGCTCGCCCGCAGTGCAGCAGGCGACGGCTGGACTCTGGCGCCAGCGCAGATCAGCTATGCGGGCGGGCATGCGATCCTCGAAGGCGGCTTCGGCGGCGACGAGCGGCATTTGTCGGCCAGCCTCTCCCGGATGCCGCTGCGGCTGCTCGATCTGGCTGGCAGCGAGCTGGGCTTCGGTGGGCGGTTGTCGGGCATCATCACCTATGCACAGCGCGACGACGCGCCGCCGACCGGCACCGCGCGGGTGCGGATCGACGGCTTCAGCCGGGCCGGGCTGGTGCTGTCCTCGCAGCCGCTCAACGTGATCGCCGTTGCCGATCTCACGCGCGGCGGGCTGAGCGCGGGCGCGCGGGTGCTCGAAAACGGCAAGCGGCTCGGGCAGGTCAAGGCTCGCATCACCAAGCTCGCTGGCAGCGGCGATTTTACCACCCGGCTGATGCGCGGCGCGCTGGCGGCCGACCTTGCCTATGGCGGCCCCGCCGAAGCGCTGTGGCGGCTTGCCGGCATCGAGACCTTCGACATCACCGGGCCGCTCGACGTCACAGCCACCGCGCGCGGCACGCTTGTAAGCCCGCAGCTCACCGGCAGCATCGCGAGCGACAACCTGAGAGTGCAAAGCGCGGTCTCGGGCACCGACATCACCAATGCGACCGCGCGCGGGCGCTTTGCCGGATCGCGGCTGGCAATCACCCGCTTTGCCGGGACCACCCCTGGCAACGGCGCCATCATCGGCAGCGGCACCATCGACCTTGCCAATATGAGCGCGGCGCGTGGCCCCGTTATCGATCTGCGGGCCGCCGCCACCAACGCCCGGCTCGTCAATGCCGCAGGGCTTGATGCGCGGATCACCGGCCCCTTGCGGATCGTCTCGGACGGGGTCGGCGGCACCATTGCAGGCCGGGTCCGGATTGATCGTGCCAACTGGCAGCTCGGCACCGCCGCCGAGACCGTCGCGCTCCCCCGGATCGCCACCCGCGAAGTGGGCCGCTGGGGCAGCGCGGCCCCTGCCCGGCGCGCCAGCCGCACCGACAGCTGGCGCTATCTCGTCAATGCTACCGCCTCGTCAGGCGTGCAGGTTGACGGGATGGGCCTCGACAGCGAGTGGGGTGTCGATATCGCGCTGCGCGGCACGGTCGAGGAACCACGCCTAGGCGGCCGTGCCACGCTGGTGCGCGGCGATTACACCTTTGCCGGGAGCGAGTTCGAGCTGACCCGCGGGCGGATCCTGTTTGACCAGAACGGACCGATCAACCCGCAGCTCGATATCATCGCCGAGGCCAACCGTTCGGGCACGCAGGTCGGCATTGGCATCACCGGCAACGCGATGGCGCCGCAGATCGCCTTTTCATCGAACCCCGCCCTGCCCGATGAGGAAATCCTTTCGCGCCTGCTGTTCGGCGGACCGGTGACTTCGCTTTCGGCGACCGATGCGCTCCAACTCGCCGCCGCGCTTGCCTCGTTGCAAGGCGGCGCCGGGCTTGATCCGATTGGCTCGCTGCGGAACTCGATCGGGCTTGATCAGCTGCGGATCATCGCCGCCGATCCGATCATCGGGCGCGAGACCAGCGTGGCGCTCGGCAAGAATATCTCACGCAAGCTCTATGTCGAACTGATCACCGACGGGCGCGATTACAACGCAACGCAGGTCGAATATCGCATCACCAACTGGCTAGTGCTCTTGGGCCTTGTCTCGACCATCGGGCGCGATTCGATCCTGGCTCAGGTGCGCAAGGATTACTGACGCAAGCCCGCTAGGATTGATAAAGCTCCGCCTCCGCCGCGCGCCGACGGGTGAGCCCGCGCAGCACCCGCCCGCCCGCCTTGTTCCAGCGCGCAAATTCGGCCGCTGCGCCGGCATAATCGCGCGCCTTGTGCTTCCTGGTCAGGGTCGCGCGGGCAATTGCTCCGGTGTTGTAATGAAAGCTGACAAGCGCATCGAACTGGCCTTGCGAGGTTGGCGTCTGGCCGATCGCGCGGGCGACCTCGGCGGCGTAGCGAGCAAGGTCTTCGGCAAGACGCGCATCGCACTGGCTCTGCGTCCACACCGTGCCTGCGCGGATCCGCCCGCCGGAAAAGCGATCCGCGCCGGTTGCGCCCCAGCCGATGGTCCAGGGTTCTGCACCAGTGCCGGGATCGGGATAGGCTTCGATCAGGCCATCGCCGCGCACCCGCGCGCAGCCTTCGAACCGCTTGATCAGCGCAAGGCCGCGCGGGCCGATGGCGCGGGCGGATTGTTCGGCTGTGGCGGGGATTTGCGTGCTGCCAGAGGAACTTGTGGCACTGTCATGAGCGGAACAACCGGGCTCATCCGGGGCGGCGGTGTCCGCGCTGGTGGACGCCGGGGCAGGTTCGCCTGCCAGCCATGCGATGAGACGGCGCAGCAGCACAAGCAAGGGGCGGTCAGGGGCAGGGGCGTTGATCATGGGGAAAGCACCTCGTGATGGCGAGCGACAAGGCGCGGGAATTAGACACAAAATTGCGCGGTAGGAAAATGCTTTGCACCAGTCCGTCGGCGACAAAAAAGGCGCCCCTTCCCGGCGGGGAAGGGGCGCCTTTTTTCAACTCGGTCGATTACATCGAATAATACATGTCGAACTCGACCGGGCACGGCGTGGTTTCGGTGCGGATCACCTCTTCCCACTTCAGTTCGCAGTAGCTTTCGATCTGATCCTTGGTGAAGACATCGCCCTTCAGCAGGAAGTCGTGATCGGCAGCCAGCGAATCGAGCGCCTCGCGCAAGGAACCACAAACGGTGGGCACTTCAGCAAGTTCGGCGGGCGGCAGATCGTAGAGGTTCTTGTCCATTGCTTCGCCGGGGTGGATCTTGTTCTCGATCCCATCAAGGCCCGCCATCAGCAGGGCCGAATAGCACAGATAGGGGTTCGCCATGGCATCGGGAAAACGGAATTCAACGCGCTTCGCCTTGTCGCCCGTGCCATAGGGAATGCGGCATGAAGCCGAGCGGTTGCGCGCCGAATAGGCCAGCAGCACCGGCGCTTCAAAGCCCGGCACCAGCCGCTTGTAGCTGTTGGTGGTAGGGTTGGTGAAGGCGTTGAGAGCCTTGGCGTGGCGGATCACACCGCCGATGAAATAGAGGCACATTTCCGAAAGGCCCGCATATTCATTGCCGGCAAACATCGGCTTGCCGTCCTTCCAGATCGAGATGTGGGTGTGCATCCCCGATCCGTTATCGGCCTTGATCGGCTTGGGCATGAAGGTTGCGGTCTTGCCGTAAGCATGCGCGACCTGATGCACGACATACTTGTAGATCTGCATCCGGTCAGCGGTCTGCACCAGCGTGCCGAAGGTGAGACCAAGCTCGTGCTGGGCGGCCGCAACTTCGTGGTGGTGCTTGTCGCAGGGCAGGCCCATTTCGAGCATGGTCGAAACCATCTCGGCGCGGATATCGACCGCGCTGTCGACCGGGGCCACGGGGAAGTAACCGCCCTTGGCGCGCGGGCGGTGGCCCATGTTGCCGTTGTCATATTCCTTGGAGGTGTTGCCCGGCAGTTCGATATCGTCGATGGCAAAGCCCGATCCGGCATAGCCATCTTCAAAGCGCACATCGTCGAACATGAAAAACTCGGCTTCCGGGCCGACATAGACGGTATCGCCGATTCCGGTCGACTTGAGGTAAGCCTCGGCGCGCTTGGCGGTGGTGCGCGGATCGCGCGCATACCAGTCGCCGGTCGAAGGTTCGACGATGTCGCAGGTGATGATCATCATCGGCGTCGCGCTGAACGGATCGACCCAGACTTCGGAAAGGTCGGGCTTGAGGATCATGTCGCTCTCGTTGATCGCCTTCCACCCGGCAATCGAGGAGCCGTCGAACATCAGCCCGTCTTCCAGCTCATCTTCGCCCATGACGCTGGCGACCATGGTGAGGTGCTGCCACTTGCCCTTGGGATCGGTGAAGCGCAGATCGACCCACTCGATTTCCTCGTCCTTGATCTGTTTCAGAACTTCTTTTGCGCGTGACATTCGGTGTCTCCAGTCTGGGTATGGGGTGTGAGAGTTAAGCCGAGCCTTGCGGCGCGGCCAAAGCGATAGAGGCGGATCAGATCGCGTCCTCGTCGGTCTCGCCGGTGCGGATGCGCAGTGCACTTTCGATCGCGGTGACGAAGATCTTGCCATCGCCGATCCGCCCCGTCTGGGCAGCAGCGGCCATCGCTTCGACAACGCGTTCGGCCTGATCGTCGGAAACCACCACCTCGAGCTTCACCTTGGGCAGGAAATCGACGACATATTCCGCGCCGCGATAGAGTTCGGTATGGCCTTTTTGGCGGCCAAAGCCGCGCGCTTCGGTGACGGTGATCCCCGACACGCCGATCTCGTGCAGCGCTTCCTTCACTTCGTCGAGTTTGAAGGGTTTGATGATCGCCTCGATCTTTTTCACATTGTCCCCGTTCGATTGGCCCCGTTCGCGCCAAGTGGATCCCTTGAGGCGCCAGCTAACAAGAACCGTGCCAAGCCGCGCGAACGATCCATGCGACGCAGCGATTCCCGACAACCGGTCCCTGTCTTTTTACCCGTGAAGGGTGCAACATTATGATGCACTGCGCAATGGCGCATATCGGGGATAAGACCTTTGTCTAATTTTTGAGCAGGACTGCCGCGAAAAGCAGCGCTCAGGCGAGCTTCAGGCCGCGCGTTTCGGGCAGGCCGCACATCAGATTGAGGTTCTGGATCGCCGCGCCGCTTGCGCCCTTGCCGAGATTGTCGAGGCAAGCGACAAGGCGCGCCTGCGTGCCATCAGCGCTTGCGAAAACATGCAGCGTCATGCCATCGGAGGGTGCGGCGCTTTCGTGCAGCAGCAATTCGGACGGCGTCTCTTCAACCACCCGCACCACGCGGCTGCCCGCATAGAACTGCGCCAAGGCGGCGCGCAGATCATCGGCAAGCGCCGCCCCCGGCATGGCAGCCAGCGGCAGCGGCACATCCACCACCATCCCCCGGTGCGCGGCAACCACCGCAGGCGAGAACACCGGTGCATGGGCAAGGCCTGCATAGGTGGTCATTTCGGGCAGATGCTTATGGCCGAGCGTCAGCCCGTAGGCGCGGTAGGCAAGCAGATCGTCGGCAGCAAACCGATCGATCAGCGCATTGCCGCCCCCCGAATAGCCGCTCACCGCATTGACAGTATAAGGCCAGTCGGCAGGCAACAGCCCGGCCTTCACCAGCGGCGCAACCAGCGCAACAAAGCCCGTCGGATAGCACCCCGGATTGCTGATGAGCCGTGCTGCGGCCACCACTTCGTGGCCGATCAGCTCGGGAAAACCATAGGTCCACCCCGCTGCCACACGGTGCGCGCTTGAGGCGTCTATGATGCGCGTGGCCGATCCTTCCGCCAGCTTCACGGCCTCTTTCGCGGCATCATCCGGCAGGCACAGGATCGCGATATCCGCAGCGTGGAGCGCATCGCGGCGAGCGGCTTCGCTCTTGCGGTCGGCATCGCTGAGCACCAGCAATGAAAACTCGGATCGCCCGGCCAGCCGTTCGCGGATTTCGAGGCCCGTCGTGCCGGCGGCTCCATCGATAAAGACGCGCATGGCCATCAGGCCTGCTCGCCTGCCGGGGCGAGTTGCGCGGTGAGGCAATAGCCGCTCGGCCCTTGCGGCCCGAGGCACACCCATGCCCAATCACCCGCGATATCGAGCAGCTCTACTCCCGTTCCCGCAGCGAGGTGGTGATGGGCTTCGGCATCCGCGCGCGGGGCAAGGTGAAGCGCTGCTCCCGTGGCGCCGACAACACGCTGCTGGGGAATAACGTAATGGGCGGCAAGGTGGGTTCCGGCCAGCGCCATATGTGCCAGATCACCGCGCAGCGGCAGGGTGCCGGGCGCAGGCTTGTCGACCGGGCCTGCAAGGCCGAGCACGCCAACCGGCACGCCATAGCCACCCCGATTGCCGCCAGCCTCGTCCATCTGCCTTGTCAGTGCCCTCGTTGTCTGACGGCGGCCTGGACTTGAGCCGTGGGCCGCGCGTGGGAAGCGCCCCTAGACGTTTGCCACGCGCGCGGCAAGCTTAGGCCGCATAGCGCGCGCGGATCGCGTGCCAGGCGGCGCGCAGGCCCAATCCGCGCCCGCCGCGCGGGCGACCGGGCTTGCCGACGGGCTGCCAGGCAAAGGTATCGAAATGCACCCAGTCGATCCCTTCTGCGACAAAGCGATCAAGAAACAGCCCGGCCACGCTCGCGCCTGCAAAACCGTTGGCGTGCGAATTGGCGATGTCGGCAATGTCGGAGGCAAGATATTCGCGGTAGGCATCGGGCAGCGGCAGGCGCCAGGGCTCGTCATCATGGGCCTTGCCCGCTTCAAGGAACGCGTCTGCGGTCTCATCCCGCCGCGCCATCATCGCGGGATAATCGGGGCCGAGCGCGACTCGCGCCGCGCCCGTCAGCGTGGCGAAATCGACGATCAGATCGGGCTTTTCCTCGCTGGCGCGGGTCAGTGCATCGCCCAGCAGCAAGCGGCCTTCGGCATCGGTGTTGTGGATTTCGACGCTAAGCCCTTGGCGGCTCTTGAGCACATCGCCGGGGCGGAAGGCCGGGCCGGAAATGGCGTTTTCGGCGGCGGGGACCAACAGGTGCAGCCGCACTTTCAGCCGCGCCGCCATGATCAGGCCCGCCAGCGCCATCGCGTGGGCCGCGCCGCCCATGTCTTTCTTCATCAGCCGCATACCGGATGATGGCTTGATATCGAGCCCGCCCGAATCGAAGGTCACCCCTTTGCCCACGACCGCGAGGACCGGGTGCGCCGGATCGCCCCACGTCAGGTGCATCAGGCGCGGCGCATGATGGCGCGCAGCGGCGCGGCCCACCGCATGGACCATCGGGAAGTCTTGTTCGAGCCGCTCGCCCCGCGTGACGTCAAGCTCTGCCCCATGCGCCTTGGCAAGCCGCGCGCATTCCGCTTCGAGCGCTGCGGGGCCCATGTCCTCAGCCGGCGTATTCACGAGATCGCGCACCAGCATTTCGGCGGCGACTTCGGCAAGGCAGGCCTCGATCCGGCCGACCTGGCCGGTCAAGAGCACGCGCGGGGCAGGCGGCTTGGGTTCGGAGAGGTAGCGGGTGAACCGATACTGCGCGAGCGCCCAGCCGAACATGGCAGCGCCTGCCTCGCCATTGGCAAGGCGATAGAGGCCTTCGGGCAATTCCTCGGCAAGCTTTGCAAGGCACCAGCTGGTGAGCGCTTCGGGCTTTGCCACGCCTGCGGCGGCAAACCAGCCATTGCCCTCAGGCACAATCGCGACCTGTCCGGGCGCGCCTTCGAACTTTTGCGCGGCAAGGCTGGCACGCTGGGCTTCGCTGAGGCCCTTGGCCAAGTCGGCAAATCCGTCTTTGGTAACAAGCTGGATGAGGGTCGCATTCTGCCCGCGATCGGGCTGGATCAAAGCGGTGGGATCAGTCATGCAGGTTTCATAATCGTGCAGGACTGCTTGTCACGCGAAAGATTGGTGAGGGGAAGCTGGCATGAAGCGGGTTGCAATCTGGACAGGGCTGGCCGCCGCCGCGCTGGTGGCGGGCTGTTCCGAAAAGCCCGAGCAGCAACCGGCAGGCACAGGCGCAGCAGTGGGCGCGGGTGTTGCGATCGCCGAGGCGCCGGGCGCGGAAGTCGTGATGTTCGAAAACAACGACACGCGCGGCGAAAACACCCGTGAATTCGCCTATAACTGGCCGGCCGAGGTTGCCGCAGTTCCCCAACTTGTCAGCCGTTTCAGCGCCGAGCGCGATAAAGTGCTGGCCGAACAGCGTCAGGATTTCGAGGATGCCTTGCGCGAATTTTCGGGCGAGGATTGTGTCGGCTGCATCAACCGCGCCTATGCCAAGGAGTGGGCGGTGGTGGCCGATCTGCCGCGCTTTCTTTCGCTCTCGGCCATGATCTACATGTATACGGGCGGCGCGCATCCCAATGGCGCGCATGATGGGCTGGTGTGGGACCGCGAGGCAGGCAAGGCCATGATGGCGGCCGATTTCTTCACCTCACAAGACGCGATGCAAGAGGCGCTCGGCGCGCGCTGGTGTGCTGCTTTGCGCAAGGAGCGGACCCGGCGGCTGGAGGAGGACTACGGCGAGGATGCAACATTCCCCTGTCCCGCAATCAAGGAACTGGTGGTGCTGCCCGGTTCGGCGGGCAAGGCGGCGTTTGACCGGATCGGGCTGCTCGCTGCGCCCTATGTGGCAGGCTCCTATGCCGAAGGGGGTTACGAGGTGACGCTCGCCGTCACGCCAGCGGTTATCGCAGCGCTAAAACCCGAATACCGCGCTTATTTTGCCGCCAAGTAGCAATTTGCTCGCTTAACGCCTATAGAACGCGCCATGCACGAATACCAACTTGTTGAAGGCAGCGAGACTGTCTACCGCGACGGCACCATCAAGCTGCATGGCCCGGATGGCTTTGCCGGGATGCGCAAGGCCGGGCGGCTCGCCGCCGAAATCCTCGATGCCTGCGCCGATCTGGTGAGGCCCGGCGTGACCACTGGCAGCATTGATGATGCGGTGCGCTCCATGATGCTCGATGCCGGCGCAATCCCGGCGACCATGGGCTATCGCGGTTATGCGCATTCCAGCTGCATCTCGATCAATCACGTGATCTGCCACGGCATTCCCGGCGACAAGGTGCTCAAGGATGGCGATATCCTCAATATCGACGTGACACCCTTGGTGGATGGCTGGCATGGCGACACCAGCCGGATGTTCTACGCGGGCGAGCCTTCGCTGAAAGCGAAGAAGCTGGTCGAGGTGACCTATGAATGCCTTATGCTCGGCATTGCGGCCGCGCAGCCCGGTGCGCGGCTGGGCGATATCGGCGCGGCGATCGAAGCTCATGCGAACCAGTTTCGTTACGGCGTGGTGCGCGAATTCTGCGGGCACGGTTTGGGTCGCCTGTTCCACGATGCGCCCGAGGTCGTCCACGCTGCGAAAGCGGGAACGGGGCCGGAGCTGAAGCCGGGGATGTTCTTCACCATCGAACCGATGATCAATCTTGGCAAGCCCTGGGCCAAGGTGCTGGGCGATGGCTGGACCGCAGTGACGCGCGATAAGAGCCTGTCGGCGCAGTTCGAACACTCGATCGCGATTACCGAAACCGGCAACGAGATTTTCACCAAAAGCCCGAAAGGGCGCGACTGCCCGCCTTATATGTGATTGCCTCTCACCGGCTGCGCGGCGGGGAGGCGCGCGGTCACAGGAAGAACACCGCAAGCACCGCCACCATCACCGCCACCACGCCGACCGAGAAGCCCAGCATCGCCCGCGTCGCTTTGGTCACACGCCCGTGCAGCTCCCAGTCATAGGCGCAGGCAATCGCAATCGTGATCGGCGGCTGCACCCCGATCGCCACCGGATCGGGCAGTCCCAGCACCTGCACCACGCGGGCATAGGCGGGCGTCATCAGCGCAAGGGTCGCAATCAGCATCGCCTGCCTGTGCGCCTTCAGATCGCGCTGGCGGGCGGAGCGGACGCCCAGCAGATAGAGCGGCACGAAGGTGACGAAGGCAGCCAGGTTTACGACAGTCACCTCCGGGCGGCCCAACTCCTGGCCAATCCGCCACGAAATCACCCCGCCGCTTGCCAGCATCGCGGCCACCAGCACCACCGAAGCACGCCCGAAGGCGCGGTGCGCCGACAGCTTGAAGCGTGCGGCAAGCAGGCTCTGGCTCGCCAGCAATCCCAGCCAGCCGAGCATGGTTGCGGCATGGAACATCACAAGCGGGGTGTAGCGCGCCTGCACATGGGGATGCGCAATCGCCTTGGCCGCGAATGCCAGCAGCGTGAAGCCCAGCAGCCCGGTGGCAATGCGCCCCAGCAGCAGATTGGCGCGGACATGGCTTTCGGGTGCGCGCATTATTGCTCCCTTGCCGCGCGGATCGCGGCGCCTGCGGCAAAGGGCGCGAGTGCGACCAGCCCCAGACTTATCGCTCCAACGAAGCCGAGGCTTGCCGGATCAAGCCGCGCAAGCGCGCCTGCACCGAAAATCAGGATCGGCAGCGCCAGCGGGATCAGCAAAAGGCCGGAAAGCGCGGCACCTGCCCTGAGCGAAGCGGTGAGCGCTGCGATGATAAGGCCGATCGCCGCCAGCCCCGGCGTGCCCGCAATAAGGCCGAAAATAAGGAGGCGGAAGGTCTCGCCCTCGATATTCAGGAGCGCGGCGGCCGGAAAGGTCGCCAGTGCCAGCACCGGGCCAAAACTCAGCCAATGGGCAACCAGCCGCACCGCCATCATCGTTTCTTCAGTCAGGCCGCGAAGGCGCAGCTGATCGAAGAAGCCAAGGTCGATGTCGCGCGCCACCAGCCGTTCAAGCGGCAGGATCGCGGCGAGGAGCGCCGCAATCCACACCACCCCGCCGCCCGTCTTGGCCAGCACATTGGCATCCGGCCCGACGGCGAAGGGATAAAGCATCGCGACAGCCACAAAGAACACCACAGGCAGCGCCGCGCCCCCCCCGGTGCTGGCCCCTGCAAAGGGGAAGAATTGCGCCAGGTCGCGCCGCAACAGCTGGCCGAGCATCAGATGGCGTCCTCCCCGGCGGGCTGGAAATCCTCGATGGCAAAGCTGGTCATGCCCGGCACAGCGAGCGGCTGGTGCGAGGCGATCAGCGCAATCCCTCCGCCCGCGCAATGCTCCGCCACCAGCGCACTGACAAGGCCTTGCGAGGCGGTGTCGAGGCCCGAGAGCGGTTCATCCAGCAGCCAGATCGCCGCGCGCTGGCTTAGCAGCCGGGCCAGGGCGGCCCGTTTCTTCTGACCTGTCGAAAGGTATCGCACCGGCACTTCGGCAAGGCTTTCAAGCCTGAGGCGCGCCATGATCGCTGGCGTGTCGGACGCGCCGTCCACGCCGAACCAGAAGGCGAGCGCCCGCGCCAGCGGCAGATCGGGATCAAGCCCGGTGCGTTCATCAAGCAGCGCCAGCGTGCCTGCGCGCTGCACTTCGCCCGCAAACGGCGTGGTCAGCCCGGCCAGCGCGCGCAGCAGCGTTGTCTTGCCCGCGCCATTCGCGCCCGTCACATGGGCTGCCGCGCCGGGTTCGAGGCGGAACGAGAGCCGCCGGAACAGCAGCCGCTCACCGCGCTGGCAGGCAAGATCGCAGGCTTCGAGATGGGGGCTTGGAGGCGCTTGCATCGCTGCGGTCGTTAGGGAAAAAGGCTGCTTCTCACAAGCCAACCCCGACAGGAGCGCGCCGCCATGACCATCCCCGAACTTGACGCTGGCGAAATTGCCCAATTGCTCGCCGATCACCCGCAGTGGAGCCTGGCGCGCGGCGGCAAGGCGATCACCCGCACGTTCCAGTTCAAGGACTTTTCGCAAGCCTGGGGTTTCATGAGCCGCGTGGCACTGCTGGCCGAGGCGCAGGATCACCACCCCGAATGGTTCAACGTCTATGCCAAGGTCGAAGTCACGCTGACCACGCATGACGCGGGCGATGCGGGCGGGCTTTCGAGCCGCGATGAACGGCTGGCGCGCAGCATCGATGGAATTGTTTGAAGACTGGAAGCTCGAGGTCGGGCCTCGATAGCCCCTCCCCGCGGGGAGGGGCGACCCTGCTGCTATTGCCCCAGTGGCCGCAGGCTGCTGCGCAATTGCTTGCGCACCCGTCCGGGCATCCAGCGCTTGGCAAAGGCCATGCGCTTGGATGTCGCGCCGACGAAGTAATCGAGCGCTTTGCCGTGCACCGCTTCCCACACGGCCTTGGCGACTTCTTCGACCGGGGTAATCTCCAGCCCCGCTGCGCGCACGCGCTCGCGGATCGGTTCGTTCGAATTGCGATTTCCCGTGCCATCCAGCAGCGGCGTTTCGATGAAGCTCGGGCAGATCGAGGCGACTGTGATCCCATCGCCTGCCCATTCGGCATCAAGGCTTTCGCTGACCGCGCGCACGCCGAACTTGGTCGCGCAATAGACGCTCATGCCGCCCGAACCGGCGATCCCGGCAGCGCTTGCCATGTTGATGAGCGCGCTGCCCGGCGCGGTTTTCTGAAGGTAGGGGTAGGCTGCCTGCGCGCCGAACAACACGCCCTTGAGGTTGATATCGAGGCAGCGCTCGATCTCGTCGGGGGCCATCTCGCTCAGCGATCCGCCCGCGCCGACCCCGGCATTGTTCACCACCACATCGATGCGCTGGCCTGCGGCGGTATAGGCCGCCGCCAGCGCCTCATCCCACTGGGCGCGGTCGCGCACATCGAGGCGGTGCATGTATTTGAACCCGCCTTCAAGCAGGCCCAGCGTGTCCTCCATGCCCGCGACATTGACATCGGCGATAGCGACAAACCAACCGCGCGCGGCGAACAGGCGCGCGGTGGCGCGCCCGATGCCCGATGCGCCTCCGGTAATGAAAATGCAGCGCCTGTCCGACATGATGATCGCCTCTCGATTGCGTTTTGCGGGCGCAATAGAGACGGGACGGAGCGAAGGCAAAGCTATTTGGCGAGCGCGGCTTTCAGCCCTTTGACATATTCCGCGCCTTCGATGATCTGAGCGGTCGAAGGCTTGAGCGCATCGCCGATCGGCTCGGCCCGCCCGCCAAGGCAGGATGCAAGGAAGTTCTCGGCAATCGCATAGAAGGCGATATTGTTTTCCGGTCGGGTAAAGCCGTGTCCTTCATCGGGGTAGAGCACGTAGGTGACCGGTATCTTCGCCGCCTTCATCGCAGCGACGATCTGATCGCTTTCCGATTGCTTGACACGCGGATCATTGGCGCCTTGCGCGATCAGGAGCGGCTTTTTGATCTTGTCCGCCTTGTTCAGCGGGCTTGCCGCCTTGAGCAGGGCAAGGCCTTCGGGCGTGCCGGGATCGCCCATGCGTTCGTGGAACTGCTTGACCAGCGGCGCCCAATAAGGCGGGATGGTGGCGAGCAGGGTTTCAAGGTTCGACGGGCCGACGATATCCACCCCGCAGGCGAAGGTATCAGGCGTGAAGGTAAGGCCCGCGAGCGTCGCATAGCCGCCGTATGATCCGCCCATGATCGCCACCTTGTCAGGTGCGGTGATGCCCTTGGCGATGGCCCAGTTCACCGCATCGATCAGATCATCATGCATCGCCAGGCCCCACTGCTTGTTGCCTGCGTTGAGGAAGTTCTTCCCGAACCCGGTTGAGCTGCGATAATTTACCGCCAGCACTGCATAACCGCGATTGGCGAGCAGTTGGTGTTCCCGATCAAAGCCGTAATAATCGCGCGCCCACGGGCCGCCATGCACCAGCAGCACCAGCGGCACGGGCTTGGCCGGCACGCCCGTGGCATCGGGATCGCTGCCCACCGGCAGGGTGAGGTATGAGGGCAGCGTCAGCCCGTCGCGCGCCGTGATTTCCACCGCGTGCTTGGTTTGCAGCGGCATTCCCGCAAGCTCGGGACGGCTCACATAGAACGGGGTGAGCGTGGCAGCCTTGCGATCATAGATATGGACGCTGGTGGGCGCGGTGACAGGATCGTGCCAGACGATCCACTTGCTATCATCGTCGCTGCGCGAATTGATCCCGAAGCTGCCTTCGAGCTTGCCGGCCAGCCAATCGAGCGAGGCTTTGATCGCCGGATCGAATGCGATCCAGTTTTCGGTCAGATAATTCACCAGATAGCCCTGCACGCGCCCGGTGGCGGGATCGCGCAGAGTTTCGCTGATATCAGCGCGGGCATCCTCGGCAATCAGGGTCCTGGTGCCGGTGGCGGTGTCCTGCGCGAACAGGGCCGCCGTGTCGCGGCCGCGGCTGTCGATCCAGTAGAGCAGCTTGCCGTCATGGCTGTAACCCGCCGCCGAGGTGGTGAGCGCGTCTTCCATCGGCACGCTTTCGAACGGGGCTTCTTCGGCGACATTATTGGTAACGCGGAAGTAATCGATCCCGCCTGCCATGTTCTGGCGATAGACGATGCGGATGGTCAGCGTGTCATCGGCCATGCCGCCCGCATAGCCGCCCTTGTTCTCCATCACGAGGCTGAGCGCGCCGCTCGCAAGATCAAGCATGTAGATATCGTGCAGTTGCGGATCGCGGTTGTTGAGCCCGATCAGCATCTTGTCCTTGATCGCGTGCGAGGTGCCGATGATCTCCACCCGGGTGTTTTCGAAGGGGGTGAGGGTCGTTTCCGCGCCGCTCGCCATGTCGACGCGGTAGAGCAGGTAATTCTCGTCCCCGCCCTTGTCCTGAATATACAGCACGCTTCTGCTGTCGGGCGCCCAGAAATATTGCGGGATCGGGCGCGCGGTCGCCTTGGTAAGCAGGCGCGCGGCGGCCGGATCGCTCGCGGGTGCGACCCAGATGTTCATCACACCTTCGTGCGGGGCAAGCCAGCTCAGCCAGTTGCCATCGGGGCTGATCCGGCTTTGTGCGCGGGTGGGATTGCCGAACAGGGCGGCGCGCGGGATCAGCGGGGCGGTGGTGGCAGATGATGTCATGGTGGTTCCCTGAAGTGCGGCGGGCAGGCGTGCGACCTTATCGGCGCCCGGATCGGCAGCGGCCATGCCCGGCATGGCAAAGGCAGCCGCGATCGCCGCGGTGGTGGCAAACAGCCGGGTGATGGTGCGCAATGAATTGGCCATGCAATTTCCCTCCTTGATGGCCCGGCTTGTGGCCCGGCCTGTCCCCTCATGACGGCGCCATCCTTAGGTGATGAACGGCGGACTGCCAACGGGGATGTATCAGGATAAAGCGCTCTAGAGGGCCGGATTGGCATAGTAATGCCAGGTGAAGATCGCCATGCTGGAACGCTGGGGTGACCAACCGGCGGCAAGGTCGCGCGTGGCCTTTTCTGCCGGGCGTGCTGGCAGATCGAGCAGGCGTTTGACGCCTTCCTGCACTGCCAGATCGCCGGCCGGCCAGATATCGCGGCGCCCTTCGGCAAACAGCAGGTAAATCTCGGCCGACCAGCGCCCGATCCCCTTGATCGTGGTGAGCGCCGCGATGGCTTCCTCGTCATCTGCGGGCAGGCACGCGAAATCCACCGCGCCTGCCTCCACCAGCTCGCACAGCGAACGCGCATAGCCCTGTTTCTGGCGCGACAGGCCGCAGGCGCGCAAACTATCGAAATCGCGGGCGAGCAGGGCGGCCGGGGTAAATTCGCCCGCAAGCTCGGCCTCAAGCTTTGCCCACATCGAACTGGCCGCCGCAACCGAGACCTGCTGGCCCACGATGGTGCGCAGCAGGGTTTGCCAACCGCGTTCGCGGATGCGCGGCGCGGGATAGCCGATCCGCGCCAGCTCACGCGCCAGCGCAGGCTCGCGCTGGCTCAGGCAATCGAGATCATCGCGCAATTCTGTAAGGGCCAGACCCACTATCACTTCCTTAATCTTGCCAAGGCGCGAGGAACCCCCTAGCAGCACGCGCGTCGTAACCCTAGCGCGCGACGCGCACCTCTCACAGCCCGTAAAGGAACCGCACCCCATGCCCAGACTGGTCGTCACCAACCGCGCCGGCGAGACAAGCGAAATTACTGTTGCTGAGGGCCTGACTGTCATGGAAGCGATCCGTGACAACGGCTTTGACGAATTGCTGGCGCTGTGCGGCGGGTGCTGTTCGTGTGCGACCTGCCATGTCCATGTCGATCCGGCTTTTGACGGGCTGCTCCCCGCGATCAGCGAGGACGAGGATGATCTGCTCGAATCCTCCGATCACCGCACCGAAACCAGCCGCCTGTCGTGCCAGCTCCCCTTTACCGATGCTCTGGATGGCTTGCACGTCACGATCGCGCCGGAAGATTGATGGCAAGCGGGCAGGGGCGGGCCAGTGGACAAGGATCTGGCGCGTTTCCTGCGCGATGAACTGGGCCATGTGCCGGATGCCCCGGCAGGGCCGTGGCGGGTGCATGGCCAGCTATGGCTGTGGCAGGGCAGCGACGGCGCGCCTGCCAAGGGCGCATGGTATTTCCTGACTATTGATGGCGATATGGCGCAGGCAATCCGGGCCCATGTTGCCGCGAGCGCTGCCTGGGGCTCGGTCGGGGTTGAGGTGACAATCGGTGCCACCACCTGGCGCACCTCCCTGTTTCCGTCCAAGGCGCACGGCGGCTGGCTGCTCCCGATCAAGGCTGCGGTGCGCAAGGCCGAAAAACTTGGCGCGGGCAGCACCCTGGAAGCGGCGCTCGTGCTGGTATCGTGATCGGCCATTTGCGCCTTCGACATTGCCCCGCGCGCCATCAGCGCCTAATTCAGCCTCATGAACATCACCCGACCTTTCGGCGACGCGCTAAGCCTGATCGGCAATACCCCGCTGGTGCGGCTGGCCGGTCCGAGCGCGGCGGCAGGCTGCGACATCTGGGGCAAGTGCGAATTTGCCAACCCCGGCTCCTCGGTCAAGGATCGCGCGGCGCTGTGGATTATCCGTGACGCCGAGGCGCGCGGCGAATTGCAGCCGGGTGGCACCGTGGTCGAAGGCACGGCCGGCAATACCGGCATCGGCCTTGCGCTGGTGGCGAACGCGCGCGGCTACAAGACTGTGATCGTGATGCCGGATAACCAGTCCAAGGAGAAAATGGACACGCTGCGCGCTCTCGGTGCCCGGCTGGTGCTGGTGCCGCCTGCCAAGTTCGCCAATCCGGGGCATTTCGTTCACACCTCGCGCCGCCTTGCCGAAGAAACCCCGGGAGCGGTCTGGGCCAACCAGTTCGACAATATCGCCAACCGCCGCGCCCATATCGAAGGCACCGCGCCCGAATTGTGGGAACAGATGGCAGGCCGCATCGATGGCTTCACCTGTGCAGCGGGCACCGGCGGGACAATTGCGGGCGTGGGGCTGGGGCTGAAGGCGTTTGACGAGAATATCCGCATCGCGCTCACCGATCCGCATGGCGCAGCGCTGTATAATTACTATGCCCACGGCGAGCTTCTGGCCGAGGGATCTTCTGTGGCCGAAGGCATCGGGCAGGGGCGCATCACGGCCAATCTCGAAGGGGCGCTGATCGATACCCAGTTCCGCATTTCGGACGAGGAAGGCCTCCGCTGGGTCGCCCGCCTGCTGCGCGAGGAAGGGCTGTGCCTTGGCCTGTCATCGGGCATCAATGTTGCAGGCGCTATCGCCTTGGGCCGCCAGCTCGTCGCCGAAGGGCGCCCCAATCCGCAGGTCGCCACCATCCTGTGCGATACCGGCTTTCGCTATCTCTCCACGCTCTACAACCCGGCGTGGCTCGCAGACAAGGGCTTGCCGGTGTTCGACTGGTTGACCGGTGAGGGCGTGGCCGCATGAGAAAGCCCGGGCGCAAGCTGTTTGGTCTAAGCGCCGAAGCCCCGCCCGAAGGCGACGCGGCGGGCGAGGTGCAGGGCACGTCTCCGGCGGGCCGCGCCGAGGGTATCCAGCGCTTGCAGGTCGGGCTGTTCGGGATCGCGGCGATGGTGCTGCTGGTGGGGCTTGCCAGCATTATCGGCACCCAGGCCGATCTGGCCGACGAGGCCGCTGTGCCCGATGCCGCTCCGACGACCGAGCCGTCGGCGATTGCACCGGGCCCGCCGCCTGCGAGCGATGCAGTGGTGGTGCCAGACATGCCCGCTGAGGCGAGCCCGGCACCGCTGCTGGATCCGCTGGTGCTGCCGCCGCCGACCCCCTCGCCTGCTGCCCAGGCCAGTGCCGCGCCCGGTGCCAATCCCAAGCCCTAAGACCGCGCGGTGTGCGCTGCTGGCCTTGTCGCTGCTGCTGGCAGGGTGCGAGCCGGATGAAGCGGCGTCGCCAGGCGCGCCTGCCGCCAGCGATGATGCGCTTCCCGAACTCGGCCTGATGACAAGCCTGCCGCTTTACTGGCCGCTTGGCGCAGGGGTCGCCGAACTTGCCAGCGCGGCGGCCAGCGCGCCGTGGCAGCGCGCGGCGCTTGAGGCGCGCCACCGGCTGGTGCTGCTCGATACGCTTTCGCCGATTGCCGCGCCGATCCCGGGAGCCGCCGAAACCGATCCGGTGGCAGGCCTTGCGCGCCTTGCCGTCATCCAGCCGCGCGGGCTCGCCCCAGCCGATAATGTCGCGCTCGATAATTGGGTGCGCGGCGGGGGGCGCTTGCTGCTGGTGCTCGATCCGCAGTTGACCGGCCATTATGATCTGCCGCTCGGCGATCCGCGGCGGCCCTCGCAGGTGGCGCTCATCCCGCCGGTGCTGGCGCGCTGGGGCCTTGCGATCCGGTATGACGAGCAGCAAGACCTTGCCGGGCGAAGCGCCGCCGTGGGCGAGGGCACGATCCCGCTGGTGCTGGCGGGCGAGGTGACCTTGACAGCAGATGCCGCACGGCGCTGCACGCTGTTTGCCAAAGGCGCGGCTGCGCGCTGCGCGGTGGGCAAGGGACAAGTGGCAATCCTTGCCGATGCCGCCGTATTCGAGGCTGAAGAGCCCGGCGATGAAGCCCGCGCCAGCCTTGCCGCGCTGCTTGCCTGGGCCTTCGAATAGCTGCGTGCGGGATAGCGCGGGAAATCCGGGACTCGCCGCGGGGCAGGCGCGGGAAAGGCAGGCAAATTGGGGGATTCGCCGGGTTTAGTGGAGTTTTTTGGGAGTTTTTTGCTGCGAATGCATGCATCCGCGCTCATGCCGATCCTACAAAAGTGACAACAAATCAGAATATTAGCAAGTAATCCCGCGAATTCCCGTAAAATTCCCTTCCATCCCGCGTTCTTCCCCGATATTACTCCTGTTCATCAAGCAATCCCGTTTGCTGCGCGTGTGCCAAGTGCATCGGCGCGCTGCCCATGCTCGCTCTTGCGATGCGGGTGGGCGGTGGCGGGGGAGGCTTGGCTGAGTTCATGTCGCTTGAGGTGCGGGAGGGTGCGCCGGCGGCTTAGCAAGTGGGGGATCGGTCGCGCGTGTCGGGCTTTGCAGGATATTCTGGCCAAGCCTATTCGCCCGCCGGCGACAAGGGCCGCTTTGTCCTGCCGCCTGCCTTCCGCAAGGCCGTCAAGGAAAGCTCAGGCGGCGCCAAGACGCTGTGCCTTGTCAAGCACGAACGCTGGAACTGCCTGATGGGCTTTGGCCTGTCGCGCCGCGGCGAGCTTGAACAACAGCTTGATCGCGAAGAGGAAAACGCCTTTCGCGCGGGCCGCACCGATTTCGACCGCGATCTGCGCTCGCTCCAGCTGTTCGGCTTTACCGAAGTGCCTTTCGATGACAGCGGCCGTTTCATCATGCCCGATCACCTGCGCACGCTCGGCAAAGTCGGAGAGGGGCTGTATTTTCAGGGTGGCGGGCGCTTTTTCACGATCTGGAGCCCCGATGAACTGGCGCGCATGGGCGCCGGATGGGAAAGCGCGCAGGCCGCCTGCCAGCATCTTGTCGCCGAAGCGGCTGCCAAGGGCAGCCGCAAGGAGGCCGGCGAATGAACGGAGCCGCTGGCACTGCCCCGCACATCCCGGTCTTGCTCGATGAGGTGGTCGCAGCGCTTGCGCCGCAGCCGGGCATGACAATCATCGATGCCACTTTCGGTGCGGGCGGATATACCCGCGCCTTGCTGGACGCCGGTGCCACGGTCCACGCCTTCGACCGCGATCCCGATGCGATTGCCGCAGGCGAGGCGATGGCCCGCGATTACGCCCCGCGCCTGACGCTCCACCCGGCCCGCTTTTCCGCCATGCGCGAGGCGATGGCCCGCATCGGCGTGCCGCAGGTGGATGCGGTGGTGATGGATATCGGCGTCTCCTCGATGCAGCTTGATCAGGGCGCGCGCGGCTTTGCCTTCATGACAGACGGCCCGCTCGACATGCGGATGAGCCAGGCGGGGGAAAGCGCCGCTGATTTCCTCAACACCGCCGATGAAGCCGCGATCGCAGATGTGCTCTACCAATATGGCGAGGAACGCCAGTCGCGCCGGGTGGCCCGCGCCATCCTTGCCGCGCGCCCCCTCAGCACCACGGGCGAACTGGCCCGCGTGGTGCGCCGCGCGTTGGGGCACAAGCCGCACGACAAGAAAGATCCGGCGACCCGCACCTTTCAGGCGGTGCGCATCCATGTGAACGATGAGCTGGGCGAGCTTGCCGCCGGGCTCGGCGCTGCCGAAGCGCTGCTGCGTGAGGGCGGGGTGCTGGCGGTGGTCAGCTTCCACAGTCTGGAAGATCGCATCGTCAAGCGCTTCCTGCGCGAGGCATCGGGGGCGGGACGCGCGGTGTCGCGCCATCTGCCGGGCGAAATCGCCGCGCCGCCGCCCACCTTCACCAGGGTTTCGAGGGGCATCCGCCCGACCGAGGCTGAAATCGCCCGCAATCCGCGCGCCCGTTCCTCTACCCTGCGCCACGCGATCCGCAGCGGTGCGCCTTGCCGGGAGCTTGCTGCATGAGCCTGCGTCAAAGCCAGATGCGCTCGCTGGGCTGGGCCGCCGTGCTGGCGGTGTGCGCTGCGCTGTTCGTGTTGCTCAGCCTCCGGGTGCACGCTGTAAAAAGCGAGGTGTTGCTGGCCGAACGTCAGATCATTGCCCTGAAGCGCGAGAGCCTGCTGCTCGAAACCGAGTTCGAAACCCGCGCCAGCCAGCGCCAGCTGGTCGAATGGAACGCGGTCGAATTCGGATTTGCTGCGCCGCGCGCCGATCAGTTCCTCGATGGTGAACGCCAGCTTGCCAGTCTTGGCCAGCCGCGCGTGCCGGGCGCACCGGCCCAGATCCGGCTGGCCCGCGCGGATGCCGCTGGCGCAGCCGATCAGGCGCCGCCTGCGCGCAGCACGGCCGCAGCAATGGTTTCCCCGCTGTCCGGCGAGAAAGTCACGCTCGCATCAGCCCGAGGCGAAGCGGATGCCGGCGCGATGTTTGCCGATGCCTTTGGCGACTTTCTGATCGAAGCCTCGCCGATCCGTCCGGCCCGCGCGCAAGGGCCGGGTGCTGTCACGCCGCCGGTTGTTCAGGGGGCGGGCGAATGAGTCCCTTTGCCGCCCAGCCGGCGATCCCGGCAGGCCGGATCGAACTTGTCCAGCTGCGCACCCGTTCGCTGCTTACCGCGCGCTGGCGGGTCTTGTGGATCGCCGCGATCTTCGGTGTGGTTGCTTGCGCGGCGCTGGCGCGGATCGCCTGGCTCGGTATTGCGGGCGAGGCACCGCGCCGCACCAGCCTTGAGGACGCGCTGCTGCCGCCGCGCGGAGAAATCACCGATCGCCACGGCGTGCCGCTTGCGCGTGCCTTTCCCGCCTATGCCTTGTGGTTCAACCCCAAGGCGATGGGCGATAGCGGCGCCCCGCTGGTGCGAAGCCCCGCCGAAGTCGCCCGCGCGCTGGTGCGGATATTCCCCGATATGAACGAAGCGCGGCTGGCTGAACGGCTCGCCTCGGGCCGTTCGGGCTATCTGCGCCGCCGCCTCTTGCCTGAAGAAGCCAACGCGGTGTTCGGCCTTGGCGAGGTGGCGCTCGAAATCCCGCGCGAGAGTGATCGCCACTATCCGCAAGGCTCGCTGGCGGCCCATGTGCTGGGCTATGTCGTTGAGGCTGAAGGCGGCAAGATCGGGATGGAGCAGGTGCTCGATGAACGCCTCAACCACCCCGATTTGCGCAGCGAGCCGGTGGCCCTGTCGATCGACGTGCGGGTGCAGGGCGCGCTTGAGGATGAGCTGCGCAAGGGGATGCTGGCCACCAATGCGATTGGTGCGGCCGGCATCGTGCTGGATGCCGATACCGGCGAAGTCATGGCGATGGCGAGCCTGCCGGAATTCGATCCCAATACCGCAGGCGCAAGCGGCGCGCAGAATGTGTTCAACCGCGTCACTAACGGGGTCTATGAACTCGGCTCCACCTTCAAGCCGATCACCATGGCCGCCGCGATCGATGCAGGCGTGGTGCGCGATTTGTCGAAAGTGTGGGATGCAACGCCAGTGCAGGTGGCAGGGCGCAGCCTCAAGGACCTGAAGCCCAAGGGCGCGGGGCTGAATGTGCCGCAGGCGCTGGTCTATTCCTCGAATACCGTCACCGCGCGCGTCGCCGATGAATTGGGCGCGCAGCGCCTGCGGGCAACGCTGGTCGATCTCGGCATGGATCAGCGCCCCTTTATTGAGCTGCCCGCAAGGGGCAAGCCGCTGTTTCCGCGCGGCGACTGGGCGCGCATCACCAATATGACAGTCAGCTATGGCCACGGCCTTGCCGTGACCCCACTCCATCTCGCCAGCGCCTATGCTGCGATGGTCAATGGCGGGATCTGGCGGCCTGCCACGCTGATGAAGCTTGATCCCAAGGATGTGCCGCGCGGGCGGCGGGTGTTCAAGGAATCGACCTCATCGCGCATGCGCCAGATGCTGCGGATGATTGCGATGTATGGCACCGGGCGCAGCGCCAATGCCCCCGGATACCGGGTGGGCGGCAAGACGGGCTCGGCGGAAAAGAACAGCGGCGGAGTTTACACCAAGACCTCGCTGGTCTCCTCGTTCGCGGCCGCCTTCCCGCTGGATCGGCCGCGCTATGTGGTGGTGGCGGTGATGGATGAGCCGCGCGGGACGGCGGCAAGCTCGTTCCAGCGCACCGCAGCCTATACGGCAGCGCCCGTCGTCGGAAAGCTGGTGCCGCGCATCGGCCCGATGCTGGGCGTGCTGCCGGACAATTCGCGCGATGTCGATATTTCCGATTTGCGCTATCTCGTCGAGGGGCACAAGTGAGGCTTGCGGCACTGCTTGAACGGGCCGGGCTGGCCGTGCCCGCAGGCGCGGGCGCGCTTGACGCCACCGGCTTTGCGATCGATCACCGCAAGGTTGCCCCCGGCACGGTGTTCGGCGCGTTTCAGGGCGCGAAAGTCGATGGCGAAGGCTTCATCCCCGCTGCTGTCGCAGCAGGCGCGGTGGCGGTGGTGGCACGGCCTGAGGCCGCAGTTGCAGGCGCGCTCCACATCGCCAGCGACAATCCGCGCCGCACATTTGCGCGCCTTGCAGCGGGCTTCTTTCAGCCGGTTCCCGAAACGCTTGTTGCGGTGACCGGCACCAACGGCAAAACTTCGACGGTCGAGATGACCCGCCAGATCTGGCGCATTTGCGGTGAGCGCGCAGCCAGCATCGGCACGCTTGGCGTGACCACGTCTGACGGCAGCGTTTCGACCGGGCTCACCACGCCCGATATCGTGACGTTTCTTGCCAATATGGCGGGGCTGGCGCGCGAAGGCGTGACCCATGTCGCCTATGAGGCATCGAGCCACGGGTTGTCGCAATATCGCAGCGAAGGCTTGCCGCTGGCGGCGTGCGCTTTCACCAATTTCAGCCGCGATCACCTCGATTATCACGGCACGATGGAAGATTATTTCGCGGCAAAGCTGCGCCTGTTTGCCGAAGTGGCCGAACCGGGCGTGCCCGCGATTATCCATGTCGGCAGCGATGGGGGCGAGTGGATGGCGCGCGCCGCTGAATTTGCCGCCGCGCGCGGGCTTGATGTGCGGACGGTCGGCGAAGGCGGGACGTTTCTGCGGCTCATCGCGCGCGAGCCGACCCAGCTTGGCCAAACGCTGACGATTGAACATGACGGCGAGACCCGCACCGTCACCCTGCCGCTGATCGGGGCCTATCAGGCGGCCAATGTGCTGGTGGCAGCCGCCCTTGCGATGGTGATCGGCACGGAAAAACACGCGGTGTTCGATGCGCTCACCCGGCTGCAACCGGTGCGCGGACGGCTCGAACGCGCGGCAATCAATCCGGCGGGCGCCCCTGCCTATGTCGATTATGCGCACACGCCCGATGCGCTCGAGGCGGCGATGGCGGCGCTGCGCCCGCATGTCGGGGAAGGGGGGCGGCTGATCGTGGTGTTCGGCGCGGGCGGGGACCGCGATACGGGCAAGCGCCCAGCGATGGGCGAAGCCGCGGCCAAGGGGGCCGATCTGGCGATCGTCACCGATGATAACCCCCGCAGCGAGGAACCTTCGGCGATCCGCGCCGCTATCATGGCGGGCGCCGGGAAGGCTGCGCGCGAGGTTGCGGATCGCCGCGCCGCCATTGCCGCCGCCATTGCCGAGGCCGGGCCAAGCGATATCGTGCTGATCGCGGGCAAGGGACACGAACAGGGCCAGATTTTCGGTTCAGGAGACACCATGCGGATCGAAGCTTTTGATGATGTTGCAGTCGCGCGGGAATGCGCAGGCTGGAGCGTGCAGTCATGACCATCGCCAAACGGGCTCCGCACCCATTGCTCAAGTCCTGGCCTGCCGATCCGCGCGATGCGCTGCCGCTTGCCTTGTGGTCAGGCGCCGAGATCGCCGCTGCAACCGGCGGCACTGCGAGCGCCGCATTTCAGGCGGCGGGCGTTGAAATGGATTCGCGTGATGTGCGCCCCGGCGATCTGTTCGTGGCGCTGAAGGGCGAGGCGATGGACGGCCACCGCTTTATCGAGGCCGCTTTTGCCAAGGGCGCAGTGGCGGCGATTGTCGATCGCCCGGTGCCTTTTCCCCATGTGCTGGTTGAAGATACCACCGCAGCACTGCATGCGCTCGCCCATGCCGCGCGGGAACGCAGCGAGGCGGTGCGGATCGCGGTGACCGGCTCGGTCGGCAAGACGGGGGTCAAAGAAGCAATCTTCGCCTGCCTCGATCGCGCCAGCCGCGGTGCGGCCCATCGCAGTGTTCGCAGCTATAACAACCATGTCGGCGTGCCGCTCAGCCTTGCCCGCCTGCCCGCGCGGGCGAAATTCGGCGTGTTCGAGATGGGGATGAACCACGCCGGCGAAATTGCCCCGCTCACCGCCCATGTGCGCCCCCACGTCGCGCTCATCACCACGATTGCACCTGCCCATATCGAAAACCTCGGCAGCCTTGCGGCGATTGCCGATGAGAAAGCGCAGATTTTCACCGGCCTTATGCCCGGCGGCACCGCGATCGTTCCGGCCGACAGTGAATGGGCGATGCCCATGGCCAATCACGCCCGCGCGCTGGGGCACAAGGTCATCACTTTCGGACGCGCCAGCGATGCCGATGTGCGCCTGCTCGATGCGATACCGGCGACTGGCGGCGGCGGTTCGCTGGTGACGGCGGATCTGGGTGATATCCGCCTGTGTTACACGATTGCCGAGCCGGGCGATCACTGGATCGTCAATTCGCTGGGTGTGATCGCAGCGGTGCGCGCGGCGGGCGGCGATCTGGCATCGGCGGGCCTCGCCCTTGCGGAAATGGGCGGATTGAAGGGGCGCGGGGCACGCCACACGCTCAAGGTCGCCGGCGGCACGGCGCTTCTGATCGATGAAAGCTACAACGCCAATCCCGCTTCGATGCGCGCGACCTTGAAAGCGCTCGGGCAAACCCCTGCCACCCGGCGCATTGCGGTGCTGGGCAGCATGAAGGAATTGGGCGACTTTTCCGAAGGCTTCCACCGCCAACTGGCAGAACCGCTGGCCGAGGCGGGCGTCGCCTGTGCCATTCTGGTGGGCGAGGAGATGCGCGCGCTCGCGGCGGAACTGGGGAAAGCCGCGGGCGACTTGCTTGGCAAGGGCGTACGCTTCGCTCATTGCCAAAGTCCGGACGAAGCGCTTGTGGCGCTCGGAGAATTTGGCCTTGGCGACGGGGATGCGGTGCTGGTCAAGGGTTCCAACTCGGTTGGCCTTGGCAAGCTCGTAGCCCGCTTGACCCAAGGCGTCTGAACCTTCCGCCTCCAGAGCGGCGGCCGGTAAGGGCGCAAAGGACGTAATGAATGTTCTACTGGCTTGCCGAAATGCTCGGGTTTGAAGGGCTGCTTAATCTGGTGCGCTACCAGAGCTTTCGTGCGGGCGCGACGCTGATGACCGCGCTCGCCATCGGCCTTGTCATCGGCCCGCGTTTCATCAACCTGCTTCGCGTGCGGCAGGGCAAGGGCCAGCCGATCCGCGAGGATGGCCCGCAAAGCCACCTCGCCAAGCGCGGCACGCCGACCATGGGCGGGCTGATGATCCTTGTCGCGCTCACCTTGTCGCTGCTCTTGTGGATGAACCTGTCGAGCCCGTTTGTGTGGGCCTGCCTTGCCGTCACCATCGGATTTGGCCTGATCGGGTTCCTTGACGATTATGACAAGGTCTCGAAAAACAGCCATGCCGGCGTTCCGGGGCGGGTGCGGCTGGCGGCGGAATTTGTGGTGGCGGGCCTTGCCGCCTGGCTGATCGTGAGCCAGATCAACACCAATCTCTATGTGCCGTTTCTGTCGGATTTCAGCATTCCGCTGGGGCCATTCTATTATGTTTTTGCCGCCTTCGTGATTGTCGGCGCGGGCAATGCGGTGAACCTTACCGATGGGCTTGATGGCCTTGCGATCATGCCGGTGATCATTGCGGCGGGCACTTTTGCGATCATCGCCTATCTGGTGGGGCGTGCGGATTTCAGCGACTATCTCGGTATCCCGCATGTGGTGGGCGCAGGCGAGCTGGCGATTTTCTGCGCGGCGATCATGGGGGCTGGCCTTGCCTTCCTGTGGTTCAACGCGCCGCCTGCGGCTGTCTTCATGGGCGATACCGGCAGCCTTGCTTTGGGCGGCGCGCTGGGCGCGATTGCGGTGGCGAGCCATCACGAGGTCGTGCTGGCGATTGTCGGCGGGCTGTTCGTGCTTGAGGCTGTCAGCGTGATTGTGCAGGTGTTCTGGTTCAAGCGCACCGGCAGGCGGGTGTTCCGCATGGCGCCCATTCATCACCATTTCGAACAGCTTGGCTGGAGCGAAAGCAAGGTCGTGATCCGGTTCTGGATCATCTCGATCGTGCTGGCCCTGATCGGCCTCGCCACGCTGAAGCTCAGGTAGGAAGGAGCGCTGCGCCCGTGATTACCTCTCCCGCCTTCAAGGCCAAGCGCTTTGCCGTGCTTGGCCTTGCGCGCTCAGGCGGGGCGGCGGCTGAGGCTCTGATTGCCAGCGGCGCAGAAGTGATCGCGTGGGACCGGCAGGATGTCGCCCGGGCGCCATTTGAGGGGCGCTGCCGGTTGATTGATCCCCTCGAACTCGACCTTTCCGGCTTTGCCGGGGTGGTGATTTCGCCCGGCGTTCCGCTCAACACCCACCCGATCGGGCCGCATGTGTGGCAATATGGCCTGCCTGTGATCGGCGATATCGAACTGTTCGCGATGGCGCGGCCCAGCCTGCCGCCGCACAAGGTGGTCGGCATCACCGGCACCAACGGCAAATCGACGACCACTGCGCTGGTGCATCATATCCTGCGGGAGGCGGGCGTGCCTGCGGTGATGGGGGGCAATATTGGCGATCCGATCATGGCGCAGCAACCGTTGGTGCCCAATGAACACGGCGTCGGCGTCTATGTGCTGGAGCTATCGAGCTTTCAGGTCGATCTCACCTTCACGCTTGATTGCGATATTGCAGCGCTGACCAATATCACCCCCGATCACCTTGATCGCTATGCCGGTTTTGCAAGCTATGCAGGATCAAAGGCCCGGCTGTTTGCCATGCAGCACAAGGGGCGCGCGGTGATCTGTGACGAGGACGATCAGACCCGCGCGATTGCCGCCAGCCTCGATGCGGCAGGCCATCCGCCGATCCGGGCGCGCAGCGATGAAGTGCAGGTGCCCGTTTCGCCTTCGCTTGCCGGGCCGCACAATGCGCAGAATGCGTGCGTCGCCCAGGCGATCTGCCGCGAACTCGGCCTCACCGATGCGCAGATTGCCCACGGGCTTGTCACCTATCGCGGCCTGCCGCACCGCATGGAACGGGTGTGCGAGGCGGCAGGCGTTGCCTATATCAACGACAGCAAGGCGACCAACGCGGCCTCTGCCGCGCCCGCGCTTGCCGCCTTTCCGCCTGATCCGGCGATCAATGCAGGCGCGCCCCGCATCCACTGGATCGTCGGCGGCCTGCCCAAGGAGGATGGCCTTGGTGAATGCGCGGCGCATCTTGGCAATGTCGCGGCCGCCTATACCGTGGGTGAGGCCGGGCCGATGTTTGCCAATCTGCTCGAAGGCGCGGTGCGCGTCGAACGCTGCGAGTTGATCAGCGAAGCGGTGCGCCGGGCACGCGATGCCGCCCGCGCGGGCGATGTGGTGCTGCTTTCACCTGCCTGCGCCAGCTATGATCAGTTCCGCGACTATGAAAAGCGCGGGCTGCATTTCAGCCAGATGGTGCGGGCGATGACCGGCTGCGAGCCCGAGGGGGAGGTGCGATGAACCTGCCTGGCACTTCACGCATCCTGGCCCCGGCACGCCAAACGCGCATTCATCCGCCGGTGCCCGCCTCGCGCGGGTGGAGCGATGCTGTGCGCGTGTGGTGGCGCGAGATCGATAAGGTGCTGCTCGGCCTGATCATCGCGCTGATGGTGCTGGGGCTGGTCGCAGTGGCGGCGGCCTCGCCCGCAGGAGCAGCGCAGGCGGCCAAGCACGGTGAGGATCTGCCCGATTTCTATTATCTCACGCGCACCATGCTGTTTCAGACGGCAGGTCTCGGCGGGATGCTGGCGCTTTCGTTCGTCAGCCGTGATGATGCCCGCAGGCTCGGGATTGTGGTCGGCGCGGTAATGCTGGTGCTGCTGGTGCTGGTGCCGATCATCGGCCCGGTGCGCAACGGCGCGCGGCGCTGGATTGAAGTTGGCATGTCGCTCCAGCCGTCCGAATTCATGAAGCCCGCTTTCGCGATCATCCTTGCATGGGTGCTGAGCTGGCGGCTGCGCGATGCAAGCCTGCCGGTGATTGCCTGTGCCACCGCCTTGCTGGGGGTGATCGCAGCGCTGCTGATGGCGCAGCCCAACCTTGGCGACACCATCCTGTTTGCCGGAATCTGGTTTGTCATGGTGCTGCTGGCGGGCGTTTCGGTGCAGCGCATCGGCGCGCTGATGGGGGCCGGCATTGCCGGCCTCACGCTCGCGTATTTCCTCTATGACAATGCGCGCCACCGGATCGATTCCTTCCTCGGCGGGGGCACCGCGTTCGATCAGGTCGATCTGGCGCAGCGCACGCTGATGGCGGGCGGGTGGACGGGCAGCGGATTGTGGCTCGGCATCCGCAAGATGAACCTGCCCGAAGCGCACACCGATTACATCTTCTCGGTGATTGGCGAGGAGTTTGGCCTGCTTGCCTGCGCGGTGATCGTGCTGCTTTATTGCGCGATCGTGATCAGGGTGCTGATGCGGCTGGTGGACGAGGAAAATCTGTTCGCTCTGCTGGCAGGCGCGGGCCTGATTACCCAGTTTGGCGGGCAGGCCTTCATCAACATTCTGGTGAACCTCCAGCTGTTCCCGTCCAAGGGGATGACTTTGCCGCTGATTTCCTATGGCGGCTCATCGGCACTGGCGGTGTGCTTCACGCTTGGGCTATTGCTGGCGATCACGCGGCGCAACCCATTCCTCGCCAAGGAGGGCCGGGGCCTGCGCGGATTGTTGGACAGCAGCAAGGAGGAGCGCTGAAATGAGCAGCGCCAATGCAAAGCCCATCCCGACCGGCGCAAGCCGCCACTTCGTGCTGGCGGCAGGCGGCACCGGGGGCCACCTGATCCCGGCCTTTGCGCTCGCCGCAGAACTCTACGCGCGCGGGCATCATGTCGCGCTGGTGACGGATGATCGCGGCGCTGCCATTCCGGGCAAGCCCGATTATCTTACCGCCCATGTTATTCCGGCGGGCCGGTTCGGCAAGAACCCGCTGGGCTGGATCGGGGGCGCGCGCGCGGTGCTCGCGGGGCGCAGCATGGCGCTGCGCCTGTTCGAGACTTTCCAGCCCACCGCCGTGGTCGGCTTTGGTGGCTATCCCGCGCTGCCTGCGCTGCTCGCCGCCACGGCTGCTGGCATTCCCAGCGTGATCCACGAACAGAATGCGGTGCTGGGCCGGGTCAATCGGCTGCTGGCTGGCCGGGTCGATGCGATTGCGACTTCCTATGACAAGGTTGATCGGCTCAAGGCCAAGCACAAGAGGAAGGTCCATCTCACCGGCAATCCGGTGCGCGCCGAAGTGCTTGCCCTGCGCGAGAAGGATTTCCCCGCCTTTACCGAGGAAAGCCTGCTACGCATTCTGGTAACCGGCGGCAGTCAGGGCGCGCGGGTGTTGTCCGAGGTGGTTCCCGATGGGCTTGCCATGCTGCCGCCTGCGCTGCGCCAACGCTTGCAGGTGACCCAGCAATGCCGCGCGGAAGATTTGGAAGCCGTGCGGGCGCGTTACGCGGCGCATGATATCCCGGCTGAACTGGGCACCTATTTCGAAGACATGCATGAAAGGCTGGCGGGCGCGCATCTGTTCATCGGGCGCAGCGGGGCCTCAACCATTGCAGAACTCACCGCCGTGGGCCGCCCGGCGATCCTTGTGCCGCTGCCCATTGCGACTGACGATCATCAGGCGGCCAACACCCGCGAAATGGTGAAGGCAGGCGGCGCACGCATGATCCGGCAGGACGTGTTCCAGCCCAAGGAGCTTGCCAAGCAGATCCAGGCGATGGCGATGAACCCGCAGAGCCTCGCCAACGCGGCGCATTGCGCGTTCAATTGCGGACGGCCTGACGCTGCCAAGGATTTGGCCGATCTGGTCGAGGCGATGGGCGGAATTGATCTGATGGATGTGATCCGCGTCGGCGAATTCGCGACCAAGGCTGCCGCTGGTGCGGCTCGTCCGCAGGCTGCCAGCCGCGAAGCGGCCAAGGACAAGGTGGGCGCATGAAGGGCGTCGGGACAGATATCGGCACGATCCATTTCGTCGGCATCGGCGGCATCGGCATGTCGGGTATTGCCGAGGTAATGCACAATCTGGGTTACACCGTGCAGGGCTCCGATATTGCCGAGGGGCCGAGTGTCGAGAGGCTGCGCGCGCGCGGCATCACGGTGCATGTCGGCCATGCACGCGAGAATGTGGAAGGGGTGGCGGTGGTCGTCACTTCCACGGCGGTGCGCCGCACCAATCCCGAAGTTGCCGCCGCGCTTGAAGCGCGCATTCCGGTGGTGCGCCGCGCCGAGATGCTCGCCGAATTGATGCGTCTCAAATCGACGGTCGCGGTCGCGGGCACGCATGGCAAGACCACCACCACGAGCATGATCGCCAGCTTGCTCGATAGCGGCGGGATCGATCCCACTGTCATCAATGGCGGGATCATCGAACAATATGGCTCGAACGCCCGCCTTGGCGATTCCGACTGGATGGTGGTTGAGGCTGACGAAAGCGACGGCTCGTTCCTCAGGCTTGATGGCACCATCGCGGTCGTCACCAATATCGATCCCGAGCACCTCGATCACTATGGCGATTTTGAAGGGGTGAAGCGCGCCTTTGTGGAATTCATCCACAATGTGCCGTTCTATGGCGCGGCGGTGCTGTGCGTTGATCACGGCCAAGTGCAGGCGGTGATCGGTGAAGTGCGCGATCGCAAGGTGGTGACCTATGGCTTTTCGCTTCAGGCCGATATTTGCGGGGTGAATGTGCGGCCGGAGAAAGGCGGCAGCACCTTCGATGTGATCGTGCGCCAGCGTGGTCTTGAAGATCGCCGGATCGAAGGCGTGCATCTCCCGATGCCGGGGCGGCATAATGTCCAGAACGCGCTGGCTGCCATCGCTGTGGCGGTGGAGATGGGCTGTTCGGATACGGTGATCCGCGAAGGCTTTGCCAAGTTCGGCGGGGTGCGGCGGCGCTTCACGCGGGTCGGCACAGTGGCGCTCGCAGGCGGGGGCGAGGCAGGCGTGATCGATGATTACGCGCACCACCCGGTCGAGATCCGCGCCGTGCTGGCCGCCGCGCGCGAGGCGGTCGGCGGCAGCAGCGGGGGCCGGGTGATCGCGGTGATCCAGCCGCACCGCTATTCGCGGCTCGGCGATCTGATGGAGGATTTTCAGTCCTGCGCCAATGATGCCGATATTGTCTATGTCGCCCCCGTCTATGCCGCAGGCGAAGAACCCGTGCCGGGCGTTGATGCCGCAGCGCTGGTTGCTGGCATCAAGGCACGCGGCCACCGTGCGGCGCGGCTGATCGAGGGCGCGGATGCGCTCGCTGCGGCATTGGCGGGCGAACTTGCGGCGGGCGATCTGGTGGTGTGCATGGGCGCAGGCGATATCACCCGCTGGGCAGCGGGGCTCGCCAGCGCGATTGCGGCGCAAGCAAAGGCGGCGGCATGATGGCGAGCAATCAGCCCGGTGATGCGCCCGGATGGGATGATGGCGCGGCCCCGACCTGCGCGGTCGAAGGGGCGGTTGCATCGCCTGTCTCGCTTGAAGGCATCAGGGGCAAGCTCACGTGCAAGGCGCCGCTCGCGCCCTACACCTGGTTCAAGACGGGCGGGCCTGCTGATTGGCTGTTCGAACCGGCTGATCTCAATGATCTGCGCGCCTTCCTTGAGCGCCTGGGCGGCGAAATCCCGGTGATGGCGCTGGGGCTGGGATCGAACCTGATCGTGCGCGATGGCGGGGTGCCGGGCGTTGTGGTGCGGCTGGGCAAGGCCTTTGCGGGGGTTGAACATACCGGCGATTGGGAACTGACCTGCGGCGGCGGGGCAAGCGGCATTCTGGTCGCCTCCACCGCGCGCGATCTGGGGATTGCGGGGCTGGAATTCCTGCGCGGCATTCCCGGCACGGTCGGCGGGTTCGTGCGGATGAACGGCGGGGCCTATGGGCGCGAGGTTGCCGATGTGCTGGTGGATTGCGCGGTGATCCTGCCCGATGGCACCTTTGTTACCTTGCCCGCAGCTGACCTTGCCTATAGCTATCGCCATTCGGTGCTGCCCGAAGGCGCTATTGTCGCCTCGGCGCGGTTTCGCGGCCATCCGGGCGATCCGGCCGAAATCGGCGCGGAGATGGAGCGGATTGCCGCGGCGCGCGAAGCATCGCAGCCCTTGCGCACCAAGACGGGCGGATCAACCTTCAAGAACCCCGAAGGCAGGAAAGCGTGGGAACTCGTCGATGCAGCAGGCTGCCGGGGGATGAGCCTTGGCGGCGCGCAGGTGAGCGACAAGCACACCAATTTCCTGATCAATACCGGCACTGCCACCAGCGCCGATATCGAAGAGCTGGGCGAGTTGGTGCGCCAGAAAGTCTATGAACATTCCGGGATCACGCTCGAATGGGAAATCCAGCGGGTGGGGCGGCCATGAGCGCTGACACGCCCTTGCACGTTGCCGTCCTGATGGGCGGCTGGGCGAGCGAACGGCCGGTTTCGCTGATGAGCGGCAATGGCGTCGCCGATGCGCTCGAAGCGCGTGGGCACCGCGTGACGCGGATCGACATGGGGCGCGATGTCGCGCTGCGGCTGCATGAAGCGAAGCCCGATGTGGTGTTTAACGCGCTTCATGGCGTGCCCGGCGAGGATGGGAGCGTTCAAGGGCTGCTCGATCTGATGGGGCTGGCATATACCCATTCGGGCCTTGCGACTTCGGTGATTGCGATCGACAAGCAGTTGACCAAGCTGGCGCTCATCCCCCACGGCATCCCCATGCCCGGCGGGCGGATCGTGACGCGCGAGGAACTCTACGAACGCGATCCCCTGCCGCGCCCCTATGTGCTCAAGCCCGTAAACGAAGGCTCGTCGGTTGGCGTTGCCATCGTGACCGCCGATAGCAATGTCGGCAACCCGATTAGCCCGGATGCGACCGGCCCGTGGCAGGAATTTGCTGAATTGCTGGCCGAACCTTTCATCAAGGGCCGCGAACTCACCGCCGCCGTGCTCGATGGGCCGGATGGCCCGCGCGCTTTGGGCGTGACCGAACTCATCATCGACAACGGCTTTTACGATTTCGAGCACAAATATACCGAAGGGCGCACGCTCCATGTCTGCCCGGCGCAAATCCCGCCAGAGATTACCGCTCTGTGCGAAGACTTTGCCATCCGCGCGCACCGGGTGCTCGGCTGTCACGGCACCAGCCGCACGGATTTCCGCTGGGATGATGAACTGGGCGCAGATGGGCTGTTCGTGCTTGAAACCAACACCCAGCCGGGCATGACGCCGCTCAGCCTCGTGCCCGAACAGGCAGCCCAAGTCGGCATCAGCTATGGCGAACTCGTCGAAATGCTGGTGCACGAGGCGCTGCGCGTCCACGCCCACGAGGCCAGCAAGGGAGCGCGCCATGGCGCAGATCAAGCGTAGCAGCAGCAAAGGTGTGCGCCGCGTGGCCAGCGCGGAAAGCCGCGCGCTCACTGCGCGCCGCGCGCGCGGGCAGGCGAGCGGCATCGTTGATGGGGCGATGGGCTTGCTCCCGTTCACTGAAGAACAATGGAGCCGCATCTGGCTTTCGGTCATCATCGGCGGCGGTGTGGCGTTGGCGGCCGTGATCGCAAGCTTTGCCGGCGTGCCTGCGCTGGCCGAAGCACAGGTAGCGCGGGTTGCCGCCGATGCCGGGTTCGCGGTGCGCCATGTCAAGGTAACGGGCACCGCCCGGATGGACGAACGCGAGGTTTATGCCCTTGCGCTCGCCCAGCGCAGCCGCGCCATGCCCGATGTCGATATCGCGGCGCTGCGCAGCGAATTGCTCGCGCTGCCGTGGGTGCTGGATGCGCGCGTCTCGCGCCAATTGCCCGATACCTTGGCGATCGACATTGTCGAGCGCGTGCCACACGCGGTGCTCTCGAGGCCCGATCGGCTGGTGCTGATTGATCGGGCAGGGGTGGAACTGGCTCCGGTCTCGGCGACCAAGGCCATGGGGATGCTGAGGATTTCCGGTCCCGGCGCAGCCCGCCAGGTCGCGCGGCTCGACCTGCTGCTGGCCGCTGCGCCCGCGTTGCAGCCGCAGGTCAAGGCGGCAGAATGGGTGGGCAACCGCCGCTGGAACCTCACTTTCGCAACAGGCCAGCTGCTTGCCCTGCCCGAAGGCGATACCGAGGCAGCGAGCGCGCTGGTGCAATTCGCCCGGCTTGACGGGCAGAACCGCCTGATCGGCGGCAAGGTTGCCGCTTTTGACATGCGCACGCCCCCGCGCATCTACATGCGGGTGCCGGGGCAGAGCGAGCGGGCGAGGAAGCTTGCCAATCTCGATGCGGCAAATGCTGATGAGGGGGGCGCGCAGTGATGGCATCGCGGGCAACAAGCAAAGGCGCAGCGCGCAGCCCGCAGCCGACCAAGGCGCGGCTGACGCGCGTATTCGGCGCGGTCAATGTCGGGAGCTTCCGCGTCTCGGCGATGATCATGGGCGAGACTGAGACGGGCGAATTGCTGGTGTTGGGATCAGGCCACCGCGCCAGCCAGGGTATCAAGCGCGGCTATGTCACCGATATGCGGGCTGCCACCTATGCGATCCGCGATGCGGTGGAGCGGGCGGAGAAGAACGCCGGGCTGACGGTGCAGAGCGTGTGGATCGCCTGCGCGGGCGCGGGGCTGGGCAGCCATGTGGCAAGCGTCGATATCGAGATCGGCGGGCGGCGGATCGAGGATGAGGATGTCGAGCTGCTGCTCTATCAGGCACGCGGCATGATCCAGCCCGATGGCCGAACCGTGCTCCATGCGCAGCCCGCCCATTACACGCTGGATGGCGCGCATGGGGTGGCCAATCCGCGCGGGCTTCATGCCGAACGGCTTGGCGTTGATATCCATGTCATGCTGGCCGACGGCGCGCCGGTGCGCAATCTGATGGAGGCAGTGCAGAGCGCGCACCTTGATGTCGAGGGCGTGGTGGCAGCGCCGCTTGCCGCCGGATATGCTTGCCTCACCGAGGAAGAGCGCGATCTGGGCGTCGCGCTGGTGGAGATTGGCGCGGATGTGACCAATATCGCGGTGTTTGCCGCCGGGATGCTGCTGGGCCTGCGCGCTGTGCCGATGGGCTCGGGCGATATCACCGATGCGGTTGCCTCGGCGTTCGGAATCAGGCGGTTTCAGGCCGAACGGCTCAAATGCGTCTATGGCTCGGCAATTGCCAGCCGCTCCGATCACCGCGAAATGATCCCGGTCACTGGCCCCAATGATGCTGCCGGAGACGATGCACCGGCACCTGCCGCACCGCTCGCACGCGGGGCGGATGAAAAGAACCGCATCTCGCGCGCGCAGTTGGTCTCGGTGGTGACGCAGCACCTCTCGCTTCTCACAACCGAAGTTGGCAGGGCGCTCAAAGAGATGGGCTTTTCCGGAACGCGTGCAGGCCAGGTGGTGCTTACCGGCGGCGGCGCCGAGATGGCGGGAATGGCAGAATTCGCACAAGGCGCGCTCGGCCTGCCGGTGCGGATCGGGCGCACGCCTGATCTCAAGGGGCTGCCCGAGGCGCATGCGACCCCCGGCTTTGCCACGCTGGCGGGCCTGTGCCTTTATGCGGCTGAAGACCCGGTCGACATCCGATCGGTCAGCGCGCCGCGTGCCATGCGCGTTAATTTTGGCAACGGAGCGCGCAGCATGTTCCCGGTCGGGCGGTTGCTGCGGGCGATGAAGGAGTATTTCTGAGGCCCGCGCCGGTTCAGGCTCGCCCTTGCGAAAGTTAACAGAGGTCTGTGGATAAGGACTTTACCCCTATCAAAAGACTATCGTGTTTGTGCCAAAGAAAGAAATTGCTGACAAAATGGGCTGGCAAGGCCCAAGTCTGCGGCTGGAGGAAAAGCTGATGAGCATCAATATCGGACCGGCAGCGATTGACGATATGCGCCCGCGCATCACCGTTATCGGAATTGGCGGGGCAGGGGGCAACGCAATTGCCAACATGATCGCGTCCGAGATCGAAGGCGTTGAGTTCATCGTTGCCAACACTGATGCCCAGGCGCTCAGCACTTCGCCTGCTGAACGGCGCATCCAGCTGGGGCCGGATATTACCGGCGGCCTTGGTGCAGGGGCGCGGCCCGAAGTGGGCAAGGCAGCAGCCGAAGAAACCGTCGCCGAAATCGAGCAGGCGCTCGAAGGCGTCAACATGTGCTTCATCGCAGCCGGGATGGGCGGCGGCACCGGCACCGGCGCAGCGCCCGTGATTGCCGAAGCCGCGCGCCGTATGGGCGTGTTGACTGTCGGCGTCGTTACCAAGCCCTTCCTGTTCGAAGGCACCCGCCGGATGCGCGCGGCCGAGGCCGGGATCGATGAATTGCAGAAGCATGTCGATACCCTGATCGTCATTCCCAACCAGAACCTGTTCCTCGTCGCCAAGGCTGAAACCACCTTCAAGGAGGCCTTTCAACTGGCCGATGAAGTGCTCCAGCAAGGCGTGCGCTCGATCACCGATCTGATGGTGATGCCGGGCCTCATCAATCTCGATTTTGCCGATGTGCGCTCGGTCATGAGCGAAATGGGCAAGGCAATGATGGGCACCGGCGAGGGCGAGGGGGAAAACCGCGCGCTCGATGCCGCCGAACAGGCCATTGCCAACCCGCTGCTCGACGGAGTGAGCATGGCGGGCGCCAAGGGCGTGATCATCTCGATCATCGGCGGCGAGGATATGAAGCTGCTCGAAGTGGACGAGGCCGCCAATCACATCCGCGAACTGGTGGATGAAGATGCCAACATCATCTGGGGCAGTGCTTTCAACCCTGATCTCAAGGGCAAAATCCGCGTCTCCGTGGTGGCGACCGGAATCGAGCAAGGGGCAGTCGGTTCGATTGATCGCGGCCTGCCGACCGCGCTCGGCGGTGCGCGTGCGCCCAAGCGCCCGGTGCTTGAACTGGACGATGAGGCGGAGCAGAGACCGGGCTTCGGGGCGGCGGCTGCGCCCTATGCAGCGGCGGCGACAGCAGCGCCTGCCGCTCCGGTCTATGCCGATCCGCTCCCGCCCGAGTTCGAAGAGGACGAGCCATTCGATCTTGCCGGCATGCAGGCCGATAGCCTGGCGGAAGATGGCTATGACGATGAATATGGCGATGATGTGGACGGTATCGTTGATCCGCTTGCGGGCCTGCGCGGTGTGGAGAGCGAGAGCCCCGGTCTGACGCCGCCCAGCGCTTCGTCCTATGGTCAGCCGGTCGAGGGTGACATGCTCGATCTCGGAGCTGACTATGCGCAAGGCTCAGGCCCGGCTGGCGGTGCGCCTGCCGGTGGTTTTTCCCCGCCGCTTCGGGATGATCTGCTGGCTGACGCCGATCGGCTCGCGTCCGAGGATCGCCCGGTTGAGGCTCAGCTTGGTGGGTCGCGGCGGCGCGGTCTCCTCGGCGGCGCGGCGGCTGGAGGGATCGGCGGCGCGGGCAGCACATTGTTCGAACGCATGGCCAATCTGTCGCGCAGCACTGCGGGTGAGTCCGAGGATGAGGAGGACGGCGATGATGGCGATGGCGGTCCCGCGCTCAGCATCCCGCGCTTTCTCGGGCGGCAGAATAACCAGTAATCAGCGGCAGTAAGCCGGGCCAATATTCCGTGATCGGGCCTGCACCGGCAAAGCGGGCTTGCGCAGCTTAGCGCAGCGCCCGCTCATTGCATCCCGCTGGTCTAAGCTAGGGGCTGGCATTGCGCCGCGACTCGGATAGGAGGGGCGAGATCTTGCGCCGGTAGTGATAGATGGTTCTAGCCCCTTCTTCCTTCTCCCGCACCGCCGCGCGCCGCGCGCTAACCCGCCACGTGCTCGGCAGCGCACTGGTGGCGCTTGCTGTCCCGTCGCTGGCGCAGGATGTGACCTCGCGCGAGGTGGTGCAGCCGCTCCCATCGGGCGAAGTGCAGCGCCTCAACCGCGCGCTGATGCAACTGGCACGCGATCCGCGCGATCTGGCCGCCCTGCTCGAGGCGGGTGAGGCCTCGCTGGCGGTGGATGATTTTGATGCCGCGACCGGTTTTTTCGCGCGCGCGGCGGCGGTGGACGAGGCCAATCACCGCGCCCTGCTCGGAATGGCGCGCGTGACGCTGCGCACGGGCGATGCGCCGCGCGCGCTCGAACAGTTTGACAAGGCGCTCGCTGCGGGCGTTCCTGAGAGCGTTATCATCGCAGACCGCTCGCTGGGGCTTGACATGGTCGGCGATCAGAGCGCCGCGCAGGCGGGCTACCGCCGCGCGCTTGAACGCGACCCGCGCGATGCCGAGGCGCGCCGCCGTTTTGCCCTGAGCTTTGCGATTGCGGGCAACCGGGCGGGCTTTGAGGAGACCTTGCGCCCGCTGCTCGATCAGCGCGATGTTGCGGCGCTGCGCATTCGTGCCTTCGGGCTTGCGATCTTTGGCGAGCAGGACCGCGCGGCGGCGATCGTGGAACAGGTGATGCCGCGCGATCTTTCGAGCCGGATCATTCCCTATCTCGCCTTCATGCCGCGCCTGACAAAGGCGCAGCAGGCAGGGGCAGCCAATCTCGGCATCTTCCCGCGCGCGGCCGATATCGGGCGTGACGATCCCCGCCTTGCGCGCTTTGCCCGCGAGGGGCAGGCCGATAGCCGACTGGCTCCGGCTGGCGCACCGCTCGGAAGCGCACCGGCCGCCGCAGCCGCGCGACCGGGTGGTTCGTCGGGCGCTGCGCCCTCGCGGCCGGGCGTGGTGCCTTCGAGCGCGCGGGCCGCCCGCCGCGCCGCGGCTGCCTCCGGGACGCGCACCGCTGCCGCTGCGCCGCCACCAGCGCCTGCACAGGTAGCAAGAGCGGACGCGCTTCCGCTCGCACCGCCCCCGCCGCCACCCCCGTCCCCGCCGCCAGCGCCGCCACCGCTGCCCCCAGCGCCACCGCCTGCTCAGCCTCCGCCCCCGCCTCCCGCGCCGATCCGTGTGGAGGATGCCTTCGCCGATCTGGGCGGCGCGCTGCCTGATGCGCAGGTAACGGGTGAGGCGGTTGACATCACGCGCATCCAGCCGCGCCGCGAGGTTGCGGCCAAGCCCGAACCCAAGCCCGAACCCAAGCCCGAAGCCAAGCCCAAGGAACCGCCGAAGCCGGTCCACCCTTCGCGCCACTGGGTGCAGGTCGCCACGGGCCGCGAGGTTGCAGCGCTCCGCTTCGACTGGCGCAAGTTCGAAAAGCAGGGTGGGGATCTGTTCAAGGGCCTTGCAGCACACACGGCCCGCTGGGGCGCAGCGAACCGCCTGCTGGTCGGTCCGCTGCCCAGCGGCGAGAAGGCCCGCGATCTGGTGAAAAGCCTCAAGGGCAAGGGGATCGATGCGTTCACCTATCAGAGCCCAGAAGGTGAGGAAATCCAGGGTCTTAAATAGGAATCGCCGCCGCGGCTCCGGTTTCTTTGCACAGGCTATGAACAGGCTTCTCCGGTTCTCCCCAAGCCACTGTGCTACCTGCATTGCCAAGCCTGCCCCAAGGCAGGCATTCGTGCCAGCGATGACACCGCGCCGCTCCCCTACCCCGAGGCCCCGCCGATGAAACCGCACGAGCGAGACTTCCCGGCCGAGGATGACAATGCGCCGGTTGAAATGCTGCTCGCCCTGTTCGAGGCGCGTGGCTGGCCGTGCGAGATGGTCAGCGATGACGAGATGAGCGGCGAGGTGCAGGGCAGCTGGGCCACCTATCAGCTGCGCGCGATCTGGCGGGCGGCCGACCGGGTGCTGCAATTCCTGTGCCTCCCCGATATCCGCGTGACTGCCGACAAGAAGCCGCAGGCCTATGAATTGCTGTGCCTCATCAACGAGCAGATGTGGCTGGGGCATTTCGACATCTGGTCGAGCGGGGATGTGCTGCTCTATCGCCACGGCGTGCTCTTGGGGGACGAGGGCACCCTCAGTCTGGCGCAGGCGCAGGCGCTGGTCGAATGCGCGATCGACGAATGCGATCGGTTCTACCCCGCCTTCCAGTTCGTGCTGTGGGGCGATCGCACCCCGCGCGCTGCGCTTGAGGCGGCGATGGTCGATGCGGCGGGGGAGGCGTGATGCGCGCCGGACGGATGCTGATCATCGGCTGCGGCAATATGGGCGGGGCGATGCTCGCCGGCTGGCTGGCGGCAGGCGCGGACGCAGCGGATTTCGCCGTGCTCGACCCCGCGCTTGCTCACGCGCCTGCTGGGGTTGCGCTTTATCGCAGTCCTGACGAGGCGATCGCGGCGGGCGGGTTTGATGCGGTGCTGCTGGGCTTCAAGCCGCAGCAATTGGCGAGCCTTGGGCCGGGCCTGCAAGGCCTGTGCGGGCAGGGCGTGACGATCTATTCGCTGCTCGCAGGGATCACGCTGGCGCAGCTTCGCGCCGCCTTTCCGGCTGCTGCCGCGCATGTCCGGGTGATGCCCAACCTTGCCGCGGCCATCGGCAAATCGCCTGTTATTCTTGCGGAAATCGGGCTGGACGCGGCCGGGCGCGAGGCGGCGCTGGCGCTGTTCGCCCCGCTTGGCACAGCGCTGTGGCTGGATGACGAGGCGCAGTTCGATCTGGTCACCGCGCTGGCCGGATCGGGGCCGGGATTTGTTTATCGCTTCATTGATGCGCTCGCCGCAGCGGCGGCTGATCTGGGGCTCGAACGCGCGCTGGCTGACCGGCTGGCGCTTGCCATGGTGGAAGGTGCCGCGATGCTGGCCGCACGCGCCGATGCACCGCCTGCGACCCTGGCTGACCGCGTGGCAAGCCCCGGCGGGATGACTCGCGAGGGCTTGAATGTGCTTGATAAAGACGCAAGCCTTGTCACCTTGATGACGGCGACCTTGCGCGCCACGGCTGCCAAGGGCTCCGCGCTGTCACATCAGAGTTAAGATTAACCCTTGTTAATCTGAACGAAATTTGCGCTGTTAATTCCGGTTTTGCTTGAAATAGCCTGCCAAAAGCCCGATATTCCCCCTACCAGCGGCGCATCCCCCTCACTCGCGCTGCATTTGGAGATTGGACACGACGATGGCTGACTGGAACAACAACCTCGGCGCCGGGCAACGCCTCGGCTCCGTACCGCGCGCTGGCGGCGATCTTGCAAGCCGCGCCGGGTATGACGAGGGCCTGCGTTCGTACATGCTCTCGATCTATAACTACATGGCCTCGGCCGTGCTGCTGACCGGCATTGTCGCGCTGGTGGCAGCGGCCAGTGGCTTTGCCGCTGCGATGGCGGGCAGCCCGCTGATGTGGGTGGTTGCGCTCGCGCCGCTCGGCTTCGTGCTGGCGATGAGCTTTGGCCTCCACAAGATGAGCAAGGGCACCCTCAACATCCTGTTCTGGGCCTATGCTGCGGTGATGGGCCTTTCGCTCTCGACGATTTTCCTCGTCTTTACCGGGGAAAGCATCGCGGTGACCTTCTTCGCGACGGCGGGTGCCTTTGCTGGTCTGAGCCTTTACGGCTATACCACCAAGAAAAACCTGTCTGGCTTCGGCAGCTTCCTGATGATGGGTGTGATCGGCCTCATCATTGCCAGCCTTGTCAACCTGTTCCTTCAGTCGAGCGCACTGAGCTTCGTGATCAGCGGTATCGGCGTGCTGGTGTTCGCTGGCCTGACTGCTTACGATACCCAGCGTTTGAAGATGCAGTATGATCAGCTGCGCGGCACCGAGTTCATGGGCAAGGCCGTGATCATGGGCGCGCTGAGCCTTTATCTCGATTTCATCAACATGTTCATGTTCCTGCTGCAATTCCTCGGCAACCGCGAGTAATATCGAGCAGCACATAACACCCGTTGAAATCCCGAATGCCCGGGGCCTTCACCAAGGCTCCGGGCATTTGCTTTGCTGGCAAATGCGGCTATCGGGGACGACCTTTTGCGCGTGCAGGCGTGGTTCATCGCCCGCGCGCAAACATGCCTGCGATAACGAGGTTGACCTGATATGATGCCCGCCGAGCCCACCCTTTCTGCACCCGTAACGATCCGCCGTGTCGCCGCTGCCGTGCTCGCAGCGGGCACCGTGCTGGTGGCGGCTTGCGCTACCCCGGCGGGCGCGCCGCCCGCGCCTCCGCCCGCGCCGCGCGCTGCGGCCGAAGTGGTGCCCTATCGCCCGCTGCCGCCGGCGGGCGCTGCTTATGTCATGAAGATCCCGCCGCTTGGCCCCGATGGTCGCCGCATCACCGTCAACAGCAATCTTTCCGATGATCGGCTGGTGTGGCACCTGCGTTCGGCGTGGAATGTCGCGGCGCTCAATTGCCTCGCCCCCGAATTCGATCCGATCCTGCAAGGGTATCGCGCGTTCCTTGCCAATAATGTGCGCGGGCTGAGAGCGGTCAACACCCGGATCGAGAAAACCTATACGGATCGCTTTCGCGTGCGCCGCGATGCGGTGGTGGCGCGCGATGCGGAAACCACGCAGGTCTATAATTTCTTCGCCAATCCGGCCGCGCGCGGCGGGTTCTGCCTTGCCGCGCTCGATGTTGCCAACCGCTATCTGGCCGCGCCCAAGACTTTGCCGCTGCCCTTTGCCCAGGCCAATTTCGCCACCATGCTGGCCCCGCACGAGGATTTCTTCAATCAATACGAAGCCTATCAGCGCGCCTCTGCCGAATGGGACGCGAAATATGGCGAGCGCTATGGCAGTTCGCAGCCGGGCTGGGTAGCGGTGCAGCAGGCCCGCGCCAATGGCGAGGACGTGCCGACCTATACCAGCCTCGCCGCTGCTGCGGTTTCGCAAACCGTGGTTGATCCGGAAACCGGCGCGGCGGTGCCGGTGGTGCCGGTGCAGGAGGGCTTTGTCTCGCAGCCGGTGGTCGAACCGCTGGCCAAGCCCAAGTCCGAACCCGCCGCCCCCGCCAAGCCCAAGCGCTGATCCCCCGGCGCGCCGGGCGCAGCGCGCGAAAAATCGGCGTTGCAAGGGCGCGCGCTTATCGCTAAGCCGCGCCCCTGTTTGGCGGCCAAGGCCGCAGGCACACCGGGACGGGGCCGTAGCTCAGATGGGAGAGCGCGTCGTTCGCAATGACGAGGTCAGGGGTTCGATCCCCCTCGGCTCCACCAGGTGAAACGCTGATGCGCCTTGCGGGCCAGTGGCCCCCGGTGCGTGTCCCCCCTCGCAATCCGTCGCAGAAATGCATAGGGAGTTTGCCATGCATTTCCTCGATCAGGCCAAAATCTACTTGAAATCGGGCGGCGGCGGGCCGGGTGCGGTCAGTTTCCGGCGCGAGAAATATGTCGAATATGGCGGCCCGGATGGCGGCGATGGCGGGCGCGGCGGCGATATCGTGTTCGAAGCGGTGGCGGGCCTCAACACGCTCATCGATTTCCGCTACACCCAGCATTTCAAGGCGCAGCGCGGCGGCCACGGCATGGGCAAGGATCGCACGGGTGCCTCGGCCAAGCCGCTGGTGATCAAGGTGCCGGTGGGCACGCAGATTATCTCCGACGATCAGGATGAAGTGCTCGCTGATTTCACTGAAGTCGGCCAGCGCGTGGTGCTGCTCGAAGGCGGCATGGGCGGGCGCGGCAATGCGTCCTATAAAACCTCGACCAACCGCGCCCCGCGCCAGCATCAGCCCGGCATTCCGGGGGAAGAAATGTGGGTGTGGCTGCGGCTCAAACTGCTGGCCGATGTGGGCCTTGTCGGCCTGCCCAATGCGGGCAAATCGACGTTTATCAATGCCGTCTCGAACGCGCGCGCCAAGGTGGGGGACTATGCCTTTACCACGCTGGTGCCCAAGCTGGGCGTCGTGCGCCACCGGGGCCGCGAGTTTGTGCTGGCCGATATTCCGGGCCTCATCGAAGGGGCTGCCGATGGCGCGGGGATTGGTGATCGGTTTCTGGGGCATATCGAGCGCTGCCGGGTGCTGATCCACCTCATCGACATTACCGGCACCGATAATGCCGATCCGGCCGAAGCGCTGCGGATCGTCGAGGAGGAATTGGCGGCCTACGGCGGCGGGCTTGATGAAAAGCCGCGTCTCATTGCGCTCAACAAGCGGGATCTCGCCGATGGCGAGTTGGTGGCAGGCTTCACGCAAGAGTTGAAGGCAGCGGGCGCTGATCAGGTGTTCGCCGTATCGGGCGCAACCGGTGAAGGGATCGCGGCGCTGATGGATGCGGTGCTCAGCTATCTGCCTGACCGCACCGCCACCGAGACCAAGGGCAGCGAGATCGAGGACGCGCCCAGCGGTGAGGCCGACGAATGGTCGCCGCTCTAGCGCCTGCGATGCTTGCGGGGCTCAGCGATCTGGCGCGCGCGCGGCGGATCGTCGTCAAGATCGGCTCGGCGCTGCTGATCGAAGGTGGCGCGCCGCGCCGCGAATGGCTTACCAGCATGGCGGGCGATCTGGCGACTTTGCGCGCGGGCGGTGCGCAGGTGATCGTGGTGAGTTCGGGCGCGATTGCGCTTGGTGCGGCGCGGCTGGCCCTGCCCAAAGGCGGGCGGGCGAGCCTTGCCGACGCGCAGGCCGCCGCTGCTGTCGGACAGATTGAACTCGCTGATCTGTGGTCGGGCGCCTTGCGCGCGCATGGGATTACGGCGGCGCAGATGCTGCTGACGCTCGATGATCTGGAAGACCGGCGGCGCTATCTCAATGCCTCGGCCACGCTCGATCGGTTGCTGAGCGCGGGCACGATCCCCGTCATCAATGAAAATGACAGCGTGGCGACCGAGGAAATCCGCTTTGGCGATAACGATCGCCTGGCCGCGCGCGTGGCGCAGGCGGCGAGCGCTGATGCGGTGCTGCTGCTTTCGGATGTGGACGGGCTTTACACCCGTGATCCGCGTGAAGCGGGGGCGCAGCTCGTGCCGGTCGTCGATGCGATCACGCCCGATGTGCTGGCGATGGCGAGCGCCGCTTCGTCATCGGGCCTTGGTTCGGGCGGGATGCGCTCCAAGCTCCTGGCTGCGCAGATTGCGACCCGCGCCGGGATCGCGCTCGGCATTATTACGGGCAAGGGTGCAGCGCCCATTAGCGCGGCGGTGGCAGCCGGGCACGGCACGCTGTTTCTCGCCCAGCGCGGCGATCGCGCAAGGAAGGCGTGGCTCGGCGGCAGGCTTGCGCCAGCGGGCGAATTGCGGGTGGATGGCGGCTGTGCCGAAGCCTTGCGCGGCGGGGCAAGCCTGCTCGCGCCGGGGATCGTGGGCGTATCGGGCGCGTTCCGGCGCGGCGATCTGGTCAGCATCGTCAGCATGAAGGGCGAACGGCTGGCCCAGGGCCTCGCTGAATATGACGCCGCCGAAGTGCAGCTGATCGCAGGCCGCCGGGCAGAGGAACAGGCCGAGCGGCTCGGCTATGCCCCGCGCGCGGCGGTGATCCACCGCGATCATCTGGTGCTGCTGTGAGCGTGATCGCGCTGACCGGCGCGACCGGTTTCGTCGGCTCGCACACGCTCGAAGCCGCGCTTGATGCAGGCCATCAGGTGCGCGCGCTGACGCGGCGGGATCAGCCGTTTGTTGAAGGTGTGGAATGGGTGCGCGGCGATCTTGATGATACCCAAGCGCTGGCGGCATTAACGGCGGGCACCGACGGGGTGGTTCATGTCGCAGGCCTCACCAACACGCCTGATCCTGCCGCGTTTCGCGCCGCGAACGTCACCGGCACGGCCAACGTGATCGCAGCGATGCAAGCGGCCAAGGTCAAACGGCTGGTGTTCGTCTCCTCGCTCGCGGCACGCAAGCCTGAGCTTTCGGCCTATGGCGCCTCCAAGGCCGAGGCCGAGGCGCTGGTCGCAGCATCGGGCCTCGACTGGACAACGGTGCGCCCGCCCGGCGTCTATGGCCCGCGCGATGTCGATTACCTTGAGATGTTCCGCACCGCCAAGATGGGCTTTGTGCCGCTGCCGCCGGGGGGGGCGAGTTCGCTCATCCATGTGCGCGATCTGGCCGAATTGCTGGTCGCGCTGGTGGGCAGCGCGGCGGCGACCCGCAAGCAGACTTATGAACCCGATGATGGCCGAGAAGGTGGGTGGAGCCACAAGGAGCTTGCTGCCGCGATCGGCGAGGCGGTCGGCCGCCGCCGCGTCTTTGCGCCGCATCTGCCGCAAGGCGCGCTGCAAATCGCCGCCCGGATCGACGGCGCGCTGCGCGGCGCCAATGCCAAGCTGACGCCTGATCGGGTGGGCTATATGTGCCACCCCAACTGGGTGTCGCGTTTCGATCGCAAGGTGCCGCCGGGCATATGGCAGCCGCGCATGACGGGCGAAGAGGGGCTGCGCGCGACCGCCCAATGGTATGCCCGCGAGGGGTGGCTATAGCCGCCTAAAGGAACGGCTCTTCCCCCGGCCTGTGGATGCCGCATTCGGTCTTGTCCCAGCCTTTCCACCGGCCCGAACGCGGGTCTTCGCCCGGCTTCACGGTGTGGGTGCAGGGCGAACAGCCGATGGAAGGATAGCCCTGCGCGATCAGCGGGTGGCGGGGCAAGTCATGCTGGATGAAATAGCCCTCGATCTGGCCGGCATCCCAATCGATCAGCGGGTTGATCTTGAGGCGGCCTTGCGCATCCGAGGTGTCGAGTTCAAAGCGCGGCAGGTTGGCGCGGGTCGCAGCCTGAAACGCCTTTCTGCCGGTGAAGCTGGCGTCGTAAGCGCTGAGCGCCTTGGCCAGCGGCCGCACCTTGCGCAATTCGCAGCAGCCATCGGGATCGTAGGACCACCTGAGGCCGGTTTCATCGCGCTTGGCAAGGTCTGCGGCATCGGGCGTAAGCACCACCAGATTGAGACCGAGCCGCGCCACAAGCGTATCGCGATAGGCGAGCGTTTCGGCAAAATGCTTGCCCGTATCGAGGAACAGCACCGGCACGGACCTGTCGACGCTGGCGACCAGATGCAGCAGCACCGCGCTTTCCGCGCCGAAGCTGGAGACCACCGCGAGATCGCCCGCCAGATTGTCGCGGATCACGCTGTCGAGCATTTCGGTGGTCGTGCTGCCCCGGAACATGCGGTTCAAACGCACCGCATCATGCGCGGTAAAGCGCGGGGCGAGATCGAGCGTGTCGCGGATGCGATCTGCGCCGGTGATGTGCAATTCAGGCTTCATGGCGCTGCTCCGCGATGGTGGCGCGCCGATCGGCGGCGGCCTGATAGACATGCTCCCAGGTGGCAAAGGCGCGGGCCGCGTCTGCCTCGTCGAGCCGCTTGTCGGGGGCAAAGCTGTCAAACCCGCAGCGGCGCATGTGGGAGAGCTGATCGATCAGCACGTCGCCGACGGCGCGCAATTCGCCAGTATAGCCCGCCTCGCGCAGGATGCGGGCCGCCGAATAGCCCCGCCCGTCGCCAAAGCTGGGGAAGTTGACCTCGATCAGCGCAAGGCGATCAAGGAAGGGCAAGAGCAGGCGCGCATCATCGCCCGGTTCGATCCGCACGGCGGTGGCGTTGGTTTGATCCAGTGCGCTGTCCACTGTCACGGCGGCATGATCCACCGGCTCGTCGTCGCGGAAACGGAACTGCACTTCGTCAGGTGAAGTGCCGAGATTTTGGGTCATGACTCCCCTCCCGCTTGCGGAAGGGGTTGGGGGTGGGAAGGGCCGTGCAGGCCCACCCCGCTGCGACTAGGCCGCTGCGCAGCCAAGTCTCGCTGCCCCTCCCGCTGGCGGGCGGGGTGGAACAGCTTACCCATAAAGCGCCTCCTTGAACGGCTCCATGCCGATGCGGCGATAGGTATCGAGGAAGCGCTCGCCCTCAGTGCGGGCGGCGAGATAGACATCGGTGACTTTCTCGACTGCTGCGATCACGCCGTCCTCGTCGAAACCGGGGCCGGTGATCTTGGCGAGAGCAACGTCCTCTGCCTCGGATCCGCCAAGCGACAATTGGTAATTCTCGCGCCCCTTCTTGTCGACGCCGAGGATGCCGATATGGCCGGCATGGTGGTGCCCGCAGGCATTGATGCAGCCCGAAATCTTGAGCTTCAATTCGCCGAGCGCCGCGCTCTTGCCGGAGGCAGCGAAGCTTTCCGAAATGCGCTGGGCGAGCGGGATCGAGCGCGCATTGGCCAAGCTGCAATAATCAAGGCCGGGACACGCGATGATATCCTCGATCGTGTCCATATTCGCGCTGGCAAGACCCGCTGCATCGAGCGCTGCCCATACCGCCGGAAGATCGCTGATCGCCACGTGGGGCAGCAGCACGTTCTGGGTGTGCATGACGCGCAGTTCGTCAAAGCTGTATTCCGTAGCGAGCCGCGCCATCACGCGCATTTGCTCAGCCGTGGCATCGCCCGGAATGCCGCCCGCAGGCTTGAGGCTGATGACAGCCGAGACGTAACCCGGTGCCTTGTGCGGATGGGTGTTCTGCCGCACCCACTGGCCAAACCCGTCATCCCAGCGAAAGCTGGGATCTCCGGCGGCCTTGCTCTGCAACTGCCCCAGGTCCCAGCTCTCGCCGGGATCACGGAACGGCGGATCGGCAAAAAAGCCTGCAATCCGCGCCAGTTCCTCGCGCGGCGGCCCCACACCGACGCTGAGGAGGTGTGCAAACTCTTCCTCGACATGCCGCGTGTATTCCGCCGCCCCCAGTTCGTGGACAAGGATCTTGATGCGCGCCTTGTACTTGTTGTCGCGCCGGCCATAGCGGTTATAGACCCGAAGGCACGCCTCGGCATAGGTGATGAGCTGATCCAGCGGCACGAAATCGCGGATCAGCGGCGCGATCATCGGGGTGCGGCCCATGCCCCCGCCAGCATAGAATTGCGCGCCAAGCTCGCCGTCCCACTTCACAATGCGGATGCCGATATCGTGGAGCCGCATCGCCGCGCGGTCTTTTTCGCTCCCGATCACCGCGATCTTGAACTTCCTCGGCAGGTAGCTGAATTCGGGATGGAAGCTCGACCATTGCCGCATCAACTCGGCATAGGGGCGGGGATCGGCAACTTCATCGGCGGCAGCGCCGGCAAAGTGATCGGCGCTGATGTTCCGGATGCAATTGCCGCTGGTCTGGATGGCGTGCATCTCGACGCTCGCCAAGTCCGCCAGAATGTCGGCGGCATCCTCAAGACGGATCCAGTTATACTGGATGTTCTGCCGGGTGGTGAAGTGGCCATAGCCGCGATCATATTTCTCGGCGATTGTCGCCAGCATGGTCATCTGGCGGCTGCTCAAGGTGCCATAGGGTATGGCGACGCGCAGCATATAGGCGTGCAGTTGCAGATAGAGCCCGTTCATCAGCCTCAATGGCTTGAACTGATCCTCGGTCAGCTTGCCTTCGAGTCGGCGGCGGGCAGAATCGCGGAATTCGGCGACGCGGGCATCGACCATCGCCTGATCGTAGGAATCGTAAAGATACATCGTCAGATCACCCAGTCGATGGCTTGCGGGTCTTGCGGCTTGAGGGTGAGATCGGGGCGCACAGTGGGGCCAAGCGCGCGGATGCGGTCCTTGATGTGGGCCGGGCGCACGCCCTCGATGGTGCGGGTGGCCTCGATCACATAGGGCACATTGACGCGGCGCGAAGCGACTTCGCGGGCAATGATTTCCTCCGCCTTGTCGCCCACATCGACAGCATCATTGACGTGGAGCGACCAGCCGGTGCCGTTCCACCAGGTGACAGCGCCGGTGCGCAGATCATTGCCGGTGAGGATTTTCATGACGTGGCCTCCTGCACTGCGGCGGCGATGGCAGCATCGGCGCGCGCGGTGACTTCGCCGATGACGATGAGTGCGGGGCTTTTCACGGCTTCCGCCGCGACCAGATTGGGCAGCCCCGCAAGCAGACCCCGCAGCACGCGCATTTCGGGCCGCGCGGCGTTTTCCATGACGGCGACGGGCATATCGGGGGCGAGCCCATCGCCCATCAGCTTTTCCGAGATTTCAGCAGCGGTCGAGACGCCCATGTAGATCACCAGCGTGCGGCCCTTGCCGGCAAGGCCTGACCAGTTCTGTTCGGAAAGGCCCTTACACTGCCCGGCCACGAAGGTGACGATGCTCGCCGCGTCCCGGTGCGTGAGCGGAATACCGCTGGCGGCTGCTGCGCCGTTGGCGGCGCTGATGCCGGGAACCACCTCGACGCGCAAACCTGCTGCCGCCGCTGCTTCGGCTTCCTCGCCGCCGCGCCCGAAGATGAAGGGATCGCCGCCCTTCAAGCGCACCACGTCGCGGCCCGCCAAAGCCTCGCGCACCATGAGCGCGTTTATGGCTTCTTGCGGCAGGGTGTGGCGCGCGCGGCTCTTGGCGACCGAGATCAGCCGCGCATCAGGCCCGGCGAGCGCCAGCACATCCGGCCCCACCAGACCATCATGCACGATCACGCCCGCTGCCGCGATCAGCCGCGCCGCGCGCAGGGTGAGCAGATCAGCCGGGCCGGGCCCTGCGCCGACGAGATAGATGGTGCCTGCCTGTGTCATGCCCGCCCACTTGGGCGATAGGCCGCAGGCGCGCCAGCGAGAATGCTTTGCTTGGGCCCAAGCTCAGCTATTAGACCTGCGCCAGAGCCTGTGCGAGATCGGCGATCAGATCGTCTGTGTCCTCCAGCCCGATGGCAAGGCGCAGCGCAGGCCGCCCGCCGGTCGCATCGCCCGCAACGCTGCGGTAATCGGCCGGGCGGATCGGCAGGGCAAGGCTTTCATACCCGCCCCAGGAATAGCCGATGCCGAACAGTTCCAGCGCATCGGCCACCCGCGCCGAAGCGCCCGCATCATTGCTCGCCAGCACGAAGGAAAACAGCCCGCATCCGCCGGTGAAATCGCGCCGCCACAGCGTATGGCCGGGATCAGTGGCCAGCATCGGGCACAGCACGTGGGCAACCTGCGGCTGGTCGCTCAGCCATTTGGCGATGGCCAGCGCGCTGCGGGTCTGCGCGGCGAGCCGCACCGCCATCGTCCTCAGGCCGCGGGCGGCAAGGGCGGCATCATCGGGCGAGACCACCTGCCCCAGATCCTGCGCGGTGCGGCGCAGCACGCCATACCAGCGCTCGCCTGCGCTGAGGCTCCCCATCATCAGATCGGAATGGCCGCCGACATGCTTCGACAGGCTCATCATCACGATGTCGCAGCCGTGCTTGAGCGCGGCAAAGCCAAGCGGGCTTGCCCAGGTATTGTCGATGATGCTGACCGCGCCATGTTCGCGTGCGATGGCGGCAAGGGCGGGCACGTCGCAAACCTCGAACGTCAGGCTGCCGGGCGCCTCCAGCCACACGGCTTGTGCGCCTTGGGCAATCAGAACGCGGTAAGCGGCCAGATCGAGCGGATCAAAGAAGGTCGTGCGCACGCCTATGCGCGCGAGCAGCCCTGTCGCCATCGAGCGCGAGGGATCATAGGCATTATCGGCCATCAGCAGATGATCGCCCGGCTTGAGCACCGCGAGCAGCGCGCCCGCAATCGCCGCGACGCCGCTGGGGTAGAGCACGGTGCCATAGGCACCCGGTTCGAGCGCGGTCAGCGCTGCGGCAAGGCTCCACTGGGTCGGCGCGCCGCGGCGGCCGTAGAAGAATTGCCCGTCGGCGTTGTTGCGCCCCGCCGCATGGCGATCGGCGTCTTGCGCGTAAAGATGGGTCGAGCCGCGCCATACTGGCACATTGACCATTGGGCCGGTCCATTCGGGCTTACGGCCGCCGCGCACCACGCGGGTGGCGGGGCGGCGCTGGCTATCATCCCCGCTGCCGCTCACTGGTCAGGCCCCTGCGCTTTGGGCGTGGCCGGATCGGCGGCCCATTCGCTCCAGCTGCCATCATACAGCGCGGTGTCGGCCTTGCCGATCAGGTGGAGCGCGAACAGCAGCACGCTTGCCGTCACGCCGCTGCCGCAGGAGGTGACGATGGGGCGCGACAGGTCGATCCCGGCGGCGGTGAAGGCTGCGCGCAGGTCTGCGGGCGACTTGTAGGTGCCATCGGCGTTCAGCAGCTGAGTATAAGGCAAATTCAATGCGCCCGGTATCCGCCCGTTGGGCCCGCCATGCACCGGATCAATCCCGCTGCCATAGACCCGGTCGGCCGAGCGGGCATCAAGCACCTGTTCGGCGCGGGTTTCGAGATTAGCGAGCATGTCCGCCTTGCTGCGCACGCCGCTTGGGCGGGTGAGCGCAGCAGGCGCAGCGGGGGTGATGGCAGGCGCACCGCTTTCGAGCGGACGGTTCTCGGCCCGCCATTTGGTAAGGCCGCCATCGAGGATCGCGACCCTTTCCCACCCGCTCGCGCGCAGCATGAACCATGCCCGCGCCGATGTGCGGATCGCGCTGTCATCATAGAGGATGATCGCCGCATCACACGGCACACCGAGACTCGCCACCCGTGCGGCCAGTTGATCGGGGCGCGGCAGGGCGACGGGCACGCTTGAGGTGGTATCGACAAGGCTTGCCAGATCGAGAAAGCGTGCGCCCGGAATATGCGCGGCGGCATATTCGGCACGCGCATTGCGCGCCGCTGCGGGCAAGTGGTGCGAGGCATCGAGCACCACCAAACCCGGATCACCGAGGTGGCCAGCCAGCCAGGCCGCCGAAACGAGCGAAGGAAAAGCGTCAGTCATGGCCCGAGCCTAGCGTCGCGCGGCCCCTGCGCCAAGCGCCGGTTAGGGCGCATTCACCGACAGCGCCTTGACGCCTGCGATCCCGCCGGGCGTGATATCGAGCCGGATCGGCTGGAGCCGCCCGAGATTGGCAGGGCTGGGCGTTCCGGCGACAAACAGCCGCGTCTCGCGTGGGTGGCCTTCCCCTTCGAGGATGACGTGGATCAGCGGGATCAACAGCGGTGCTGCGCCCTGACGGAGCGGGGCGATTTCCGCCAGCGGCAGGCGCAGGGTTGCCGTGATGCTGCGGCTTTGACTGGGGCCGATGCGTTCAAGGGTCTGGATATTCTCGGCGCTGGGGGCCAGCGCGGCTTCCTCGGCGGTGCGGCCGGGATAGCCGATGCGCGTGGTGACAGTCAGATCGCGCACGGCGCGCTCTGCGCGGTTGGCGACTTCGAGGCGGTATTCGAGGCTGAACATCATCACGCTGCGCGATGCGGCGAGAATATCGAGCTGGCAGTCGAGCCGCACAGGCGCGCGCCCTGTGGCATCGTCGGCGTTTGTTGCGGCGCTTTTGGGCGGGGCTGCCAGCTGCAACACCTTGGGTTGGCGGCGGCGGGTGGCCAACAGCACGACGAGCATGACGGCAAGGCCTGCCAGCGCGCCCGCTGCCAGCGGCCACCACAAGGGCAACAGGCTAGCCCCAAGCGCGGATGAGGGCGCTTGCGGCACGGGCACGGGCACGGGCACGGGCACAGCGCTCGCGGCGGGAGGCGGGGTGCTGGTCTCATCGGGCGCGCCGGGAGCCGCGCCTTGGGGTGCGGTATCGGCGGCTTGCGCTGCGCTCTGGGTGCTTGGCGCAGGCGAAGGCGCGGCAGCGCGCGGCGTTGCCGCTGGCAAAGGCTGACGCTCGGCCGTGACGACCAGCGGCGCACGGCTCGTCGCAGGCGGCAATTCGCGCGGCGAGGGTGTTGGGGCCGGGGCCGGGGACGGGGACGGGGACGCGGATGGGGAAGCCTGAGGCGCGGCAAGGTCAAACGGGGGCAGGTCCGTGATCGGCGGCGCTGTCGCCCCTGCCGCTGCACCGGCCAGCGCGGTGAAAGAAAGCGCGCCCGCGCACAACCGCCGCGCCGCGCCCGCGGCATATCCCGAACACTCGCTCTTCGAGGAGACGTGCCGGTCACAAGGCTGGTCGGTCTTTTGCTGTGGCATGAGTGTGGTCTGGTGGTGTGATGATCCCGCGTGGCCTTTATCCATAAGCGGTGCGGGCTGCGCGTCCAGTTCCTTGCTTGCGCTATGCCCGGTTTCGCGGCAACAGCGCAGGCGCCATGACGACACCCTCTGAAACACCCGCTCTCAATCCCGCGTTCCTGGGCAAAGACAGCCCCATGCCGCGCTCGCCGGAAGAAGCGGTGCTCGATTATGTGCCCAATCCGCGCCCCGGCGCGCTGTTTCTGGTGCGCTTTGCTGCGCCCGAATTCACCTCGCTGTGCCCGGTGACCGATCAGCCTGATTTTGCCCATCTCGTGATCGACTATGCGCCTGCCGAGACCATCGTTGAATCGAAAAGCCTCAAGCTGTTTCTTGGGTCCTTTCGCAATCACAACGGCTTTCATGAGGATGTGACTGTCGGCATCGGGCAGCGACTGGCAGCAGAAATGCAGCCGCGCTGGCTCAGGATCGGGGGCTATTGGTATCCGCGCGGCGGCATCCCGATTGACGTATTCTGGCAGACCAGCCCCGCGCCTGAAGGCCTGTGGGTGCCCGATCAAGGTGTTCAGCCCTATCGCGGTCGTGGCTGAATTGCGCTAGTCCAGACTATCTCCTCCCCAGGCGAATCGGTTCTCGGAACGCTTTTTGCAATACAGCGTTGCTAAACCGGAAACTGACGACGCGGTTTGTTGCTTGATTGCGCGCACAGGCGCAATTTTGCTGCTTGCCGCGCATCCGTGTGTTGATCGTGATCCGTGGCGCTGGGCGCGTGGCATCGGGGGGAGTAAGCGTTTTGGCGGAAGCAGATACCGGCCTTGTGGCGGCGGTGCGTGTGAGCAATCCGATCGGTAATCGTGCCGATTGGGAAGCGATGCGCAGCCAGGTGCTGGCAGATCCGGGCGCGTTTCACGGGAATATTGCCGCGCGCAACATCCACTGGTTTGTCGCCAGTGTCGGGGCGGCGGGCGCGTGGCTGGCCAAGGGCGAGGATGGAGCGTGGCACGGCTGGGATGCCGCGACCTGTGCGCCCGTCAGCCCCCAGATGCCCGAAGGGTTTGCGCCGTGGGATGCCGCGTTTGACGGCGCGAACCCGCCGCACTGGCGCTGGTTCGTGGGCGGGCGCACCAATGCGGCTTTCTCCGAGATGGATCGCCATGTGCTGGCCGGCCACGGCGATGAAGCTGCGCTGATCTTCGAAGGCGATCGCTGGGACATGTCGGCGCTTGGCGGCAAGGGCGCGCCGCTCGACTGCTTTAGCGTCTCGCGCCGCCAGCTGCTCCTTGAAAGCGCCAAGTGCGCGGTCGCGCTTGCGGCGCTGGGCGTAAAGCCCGGAGACCGGATCGCGCTCAACATGCCGAGCATTGTGCCGCAGATCTACTGGACCGAAGGCGCCAAGCGCATGGGCGTGGTTTACACGGCGGTGTTCGGCGGCTTTTCCGACAAGACCCTGTCCGATCGGATCGCCGATACCGGCGCCAAGGTGATCGTGACCTCGGATGGCTCCTATCGCACGGCGCAGGTCGCCCCGTTCAAGAACGCCTACACCGATCCCGCGCTCGATAATTTCGTGCCGGTGACGACTGCGCTGGGCATTCTCGGCAAGCTTGATCTGGCGCTGCCTGCGGCTGACCAGCAGACGATCCTCGATACGGTGCGCGAGGCGCTGGCCGGAGAGATCACTGTCGATCGCTCCGATGTGATGCGCGGGGTGGGCAAGGCGTTGATCCAATTGGGCGCTGAGGGCCGCATTTCCAGCGCTGATGCTGCCCGCGTGCGGATCGCGATTGCATCGAGCCTCGTCACTCTGCCGCCGCGTGTGGAGGCGGTGATCGTCTGCCGCCATACCGGCACCGCCGACATGATCTGGCGCGAGGAGCGCGACCGCTGGAGCCACGAGCTGACCGATGCCGCGCTTGAGGTGATGCTCGAAAAGGCGCGCGCAGCGGGCTTTGCGGTGCAGACGCAGGCCGATCTCATGGCGCTTTCCGACAGCGATTTCGTGCGCGCGATCTGGGCCGCCTCGCCGCCGATGCCGGTTGATGCCGATTACCCGATGTTCTTCATCTACACATCAGGCAGCACCGGCAAGCCCAAGGGCATCGTCCACAGCCACGGCTATGCGGCGGGCATCGCCGAGACCATGGCGGCGAGCTTCGATGCGCGCCCCGGCGATACGCTGTTCGTGGTCGCCGATCCGGGCTGGATCACCGGGCAAAGCTATCTGATCTGCGCGCCTTTGATGACGCGGGTGACCAGCGTGGTGTTCGAAGGATCGCCGGTGTTCCCCCATGCGGGCCGCTTTGCCTCGATGATCGAGCGGCACAATGTCACGATCTTCAAGGCAGGCGTCACCTTCCTCAAGAGCGTGATGAGCGATCCGTCGAATCTTGCCGATTTGCAGCGCTACGACATGAGCGGGCTTCGCGTCGCGACCTTCTGCGCCGAGCCGGTGTCCCCAAGCGTGCAGGCCTTCGGGATGGAGCATGTCACCGCCCAATATATCAATTCCTACTGGGCGACCGAACATGGCGGCATCGCCTGGACGCATTTCTACGGGAATAATGATTTCCCGCTGCGTGCAGATGCTCACGCCTTCCCGCTGCCCTGGGTGGTGGGCGATGTGTGGGTTGAGGATGAGGACGCAAGCGGCGGCGAGGCTCCCTTTGCCCGTTCGCCTGAGGCAGGCGGCGTCAACTGGCGGCGCGCCGAAATGGGCGAGAAGGGCGAAATCGTGATCGCTGCGCCCTATCCCTATCTGGCGCGCACCATCTGGGGCGACATGGACAATTTCCGCGTCGAAGATGGCCGTGTGCTGGGCGATTGGAAGGGCGATGCGGGCCGCTGGGAAGAGGGATATTGGAAGCGCTGGAAGGGCGTGTGGGCCTATACCCAGGGCGATTTTGCGATTGCGCATGAGGATGGCTCGTTCTCATTGCATGGCCGCTCGGACGATGTGATCAATGTCTCGGGCCACCGCATGGGGACCGAGGAAATCGAAGGTGCGGTGCTGCGCGACAAGGCGCTGGCTCCCGATTCGCCAGTCGGCAATGTGCTGGTCGTCGGCGCGCCGCACCGCGAAAAGGGGCTGACCCCGCTTGCCTTCGTGGTGCCGGTGGCGGGCCGCAAGCTCACGATCGAGGATAAACGCCGCCTGTTCGATCTCGTCCGCACCGAGAAAGGCGCGGTGGCAGTTCCGGCGGACTTCATCGAAGTCAGCCAGTTCCCCGAAACCCGCAGCGGCAAATATATGCGCCGGATGGTGCGCGCGCTGGTGGTGGGCGACGATGTCGGCGATGTGACGACGCTGCGCAATCCCGAAGCTTTGGACGAATTGCGCGCCGTCATCACCGATTGGCAGCGCAAGCAGCGCATGAGCGATGAGCAGGCCCTGTTCGATCGCCACCGCTATTTCCTCGTGCAGTATAATGATGTCGCGCCCGGCAAGCAGGTGGCGACTGTCACTGTCACCAATCCGCCGGTCAATGCGCTCAACGAACGCGCGATTGATGAACTGGTGCTGGTGGTGGAACACTTAGCGCGCGCCGATGATGTGGTGGCGGTGGTGTTCACCGGCCAAGGCACGGCGTCCTTCGTGGCGGGGGCGGATATTCGCCAGATGCTGGAGGAAATCCACACCCGCGAGGAAGCGCTTGTGCTGCCTAACAATGCGCAGCTCGCCTTCGGCATCATCGAGCGGATGAACAAGCCTTGCGTCGCAGCCGTGCAGGGCGTGGCGCTGGGCGGCGGCATGGAGTTCGCGCTCGCCTGCGATTACCGCGTGGCAGAGCCGGTAGCGCGGTTCGGCCAGCCCGAAATCCGCCTGCGGCTGCTCCCCGGCTATGGCGGGACGCAGCGCCTGCCGCGCCTGCTGGTGGATCGAAATGGCGAGGTCGGCTTGCGCGATGCGATGGACCTTATTCTCGGTGGGCGCAGCATCGATGCAAGCCAAGCCGCCGAGATCGGTCTGGTCGATGTGCTGGTCTCGGCCTCGCGCGATGCCTTGGCAGAGGCTCACGCTGCCGTGCGCGATTATGTGAAGCATGGCGCGGACTCGGTGCTGGGCAAGGCCTTTGCCGAACGTCAGGCCGCGATTGCCCGTTGGGATACGCCTGCCCCTGTGGCGCTCGCCCCGGTGATGGAGGATGCCTTCCTTCAGCGCGTGCTGCGCCAGCTTGCATGGGCAGGCCGCGGGCGTGCGGGCGAACGCGCCATCGAAGCGGTGCGCATCGGCCTTGAACAGGGCATCACCGCAGGCCTTGCCAAGGAAGCCGCGCTGTTTGCCGATGCGATCGTCGATCCCGAAGGCGGCAAGACCGGCATTCGCCAGTTCATCGACAAGGTTGCCCCGCCGCTCCCCGTCCGCCGCGACGGCGTGTGGGAATATGATCGCCACGAAGAACAGGCGAAAGCGCTGGAGGAAGCAGGCGAGCTCCTGCCCGTCGGCGCGCCGTTCTTCCCCGGCGTTACCCCGATCCCGCCCTATCAATATGCCTTCGGCATCGCCCGCGATCCCGATACCGGCGCCCCGCGTTTTGGCCCGCCGGAAAGCCACGAGAAAGAACTCGTCGTCAAAGTGCCCGAGCCTGCGCCCAACGAAGCGCTGCTCTACATGCTGACGAGCGAGGTGAACTTCAACGATATCTGGGCATTGACCGGCATTCCGGTTTCACCCTTCGATGCCCATGAAGAAGACGTGCAGATCACCGGATCGGGCGGCATTGCGCTGGTCGCGGCGCTGGGGAGCGAGACGCGGGCGCAGGGCCGGGTGAAGGTCGGCGATCTGGTGACGGTCTATTCGGGCACCAATGATCTTCTCTCCCCCCAGGTCGGCAATGATCCCATGTATGCCGACTTTAGCATTCAGGGCTACGAGACCGAAACTGGCAGCCACGCGCAGTTCCTCACTGTGCAGGCGCCGCAGATGCACGCGATCCCGCCCGATCTGACACTGGAGCAAGCGGGGAGCTATGTGCTCAACCTCGGCACGATCGCGCGCTGCCTGTTCACGACCTTGCAGATTGCGCCGGGGCGCACGCTGTTTGTCGAGGGCGCGGCGACTGGCACCGGGCTTGATGCGCTGCGATCATCGGTGCGGACAGGCTTGCAGGTAACGGGTCTGGTTTCCTCGGAAGAACGCGCCGCGTTCATTACTGAGGTGCAAGGCGCGGTCGGGGCGATCAACCGCAAGGATGCGGCCTTTACCGGCCTCTATACGGTCGTTCCGGAAGATGCTGGCGAGGCCCTTAACTGGGAAGCCGCAGGCGCGCCCATTGTCGCGGCTTACAAGGCCTTGAATGGCGGCAAGCTTGCCGATTACGTGGTGAGCCATGCGGGCGAAACCGCCTTCCCGCGCAGCTTCCAGCTGCTCGCCGAAGGCGGCACGCTGGCGTTCTATGGCGCATCGTCAGGCTATCACTTCAGCTTTATGGGCAAGCCGGGCACGGCCAGCCCCGAAGAAATGCTGCGCCGCGCTAACGTGCGCGGGGGCGAGGCGGTGCTGATCTTCTACGGCCCCGGCTCAACCGAACTGCTCGATGAAACCGGCCTTGAAATGATCGAAGCCGCGCGCCTGTTCAATGCGCGCTCGGTGGTCGCCACCACCACCGATGGCCAGCGCGAATTCCTGCAATCGCTCGGGCTGGAAGATGCGATCGAGGGGATCGTCAGCCTTGAGACGATCAAGCGGCGTGAGGGCGCGAATTTCACCTGGCCCGAAACCATGCCGCGCCTGCCCGATGCCAAGGTGGATATCGAGGTGTTCAAGGCGGCGGTGCGCGATTATCAGGACCGCGTGATGAAGCCCTTCGGCTCGGCCGTGGGCAAGATCCTGCGTTCGCCCGATAATCCGCGCGGCAGCCCCGATCTGGTGTTCGAACGGGTGGGCCAGGACACGCTCGGCATTTCGACCTCGCTGGTGAAGCCCTTCACCGGCCGGGTGATCTTTGCCGAAGACATGGCGGGCAGCCGCTTCACCTTCTACGCGCCGCAGGTGTGGACGCGCCAGCGCAAGATCATCATGCCGACCGCCAGCATCTTGGGCACGCACCTGTGCAACGCCTTCGAGGTGGCGCGCATGAACGACATGATCGCCGCCGGCCTGCTCGAAGTCACCATGCCCGAAGTGGTGCCGTGGGATGGCTTGCCGGAAGCCCATCAGGCGATGTGGGACAACCGCCATACGGGTTCGACCTATGTGGTGAACCATGCCCTGCCGGAACTGGGCCTGATGAGCCGCGATGCGCTGCTCGAAGCCTGGGCAGCGCAGCAGGCTGCAAAAAGTGCAAGCGACGGGGGAACCTGAGGCTTGACTTAGCATTGGCGAAAATTGAAACGTTCTTAGCTCTCCTCCCCGGCAGATTGAACAGATCAATAAGCCCGCGAGCTTCGCGGCGTAACTTTATGAGGAGAGTGCCATGGCCAAATCGAAAGCCGCTGCAACGACCATGACCACCACCGGGCGGCTGGCTGGCAAGATCGCTGTTGTCACCGGGGCAGCGGGCAATCTGGGCGGCCACATCTGCACGCATTACCTTGCCGAAGGCGCAACCGTGGTGATGACGGGCCGCACGCCCGAACGCACAGCGGCGGCGGCGGCGGCGCTCGTGAAGGCAACCGGCGTGGATGCGGCCCGCGTGGCGACAGTGGCGCTTGATGGCGGCGATCCGGCTTCGGTGCGGGCGGCGATGGATGAAGTCGCCAAGAAGTTTGGCCGCATTGATATTCTCGTCAACAATGCGGGCAGCGCCGGGCCCAAGCAGCCGATCGAGAATCTGCCGCTGACGGGGGAGGAACTCGCCGCCTTGCAGAAAAAGGGCGCGAGTGACAGCGAGACTGTCGGCGATGCGCTGCGCAACATTCTGGCAGTGGCGTGGAATGTCACCCGCGCGGCCGCCCCGCATATCCCTGAAGGCGGCTCGATCATCAATGTCTCGACCATTTTCAGCCGCACGCCTTACTATGCGCGCGCGGCCTATGTAGTGCCCAAGGCCGCGATGAACGCGATGAGCCGTGAACTCAGCCTCGAACTTGGCCCCAAGGGCATCCGCGTCAACCTCGTCTATCCCGGCCCGATCGAAAGCGAGCGTATCCGCAGCGTTTTTGCCGCGATGGATGCAGCGCGCGGCGACGAGGCTGGCACCACCGCCACGCAATTCTTCGACATGATGAGCCTTGAACGCGCGACCGGCGGCAATGCCAAGGCCAAGACTTTCCCCACCCCCACCGATATCGCCACCACCTGCGTGTTCCTCGGGAGCGATGAAAGCGCGGCTTACAACGGCCACGATTTCGAAGTCACCCACGGGATGAGCGTGCGCAAGGAGCAGCGCTCCACCTACCTTGCGCGCCCCACCATGCGCTCGATGGACGGGACGGGGCTGGCCGTGCTGGTCGCTGCCGGAGACAATTGGGACGAGGCGCTGGAGATTGCGCAGGTGCAATTGAACTGCGGCGCTGCCGTGGCGCTCGGCGTGCCGCGCGCGGCGGATGTGGCGATTGCCGAGAAGCGCTGCAAGGCCTTGGGCATCACCGAAGGCCTCTCGATCATCCGCTTCAACCGCAAGGAACCCGCCGCGATGGAAGAAGCGCTGGAGGCCTACACCAAGGCCAATGGCGCGATCAGCGGCGCGGTGTTCCTGCCGATGCTGCCTGCGGGCGAGTTGAAAGGCTCGCTGACCGGGGCCGATGATGCCACGGTCGAAGCGCTGCTCGATGCCGAGATTGCGGGCAACATGGCGCTGGCGCGCACCTTCAGCCGGTATTGGAAGCGGCATGACAATCTGCTTCAGGAACCGCGCTTTGTGTTCCTTACCAACACCAGCGATGGGGCGGGCGACATCTATGGCCACATGCTGCGCGCCGCCAATGAACAGCTCATTCGCATCTGGCGCGATGAAAGCGAGATCGACACCAGCCACGGCCGCCGCCGTCAGGCCGAATGGGGCAACCAGATCGTGCGCTTCAGCAACAACGAGGCGGAAAACATCCGCTTCACTGCCGGCCATGCCGCGCGCATCTTGCTGAAGGAAAGCAAGCTGGCGGAAATCTCGCTTTATGTGCCTGCCAATATCGGCGAGGCGACCGGCGCGAGAAAGGCCATGCCGGGCTTTTCGGAAAACATCACCGGGCTGCATCTCGGCAAGGTGGCGCTCATCACCGGCGGTTCGGCGGGGATCGGCGGGCAGGTCGCGCGTCTGCTCGCGCTTGCGGGCGGCAAGGTGATGATGGTCGCGCGGCGCGAAAGCGAGTTGGCCGTGGCGCGCGCGAAGATCGTGAGCGAACTGGAAGACATCGGCTTTGCCGGGGTCGAACGCCGCGTGCAGACGCTTGCCAATGTCGATGTCAGCAATTTCGAAAGCCTCAAAGGTGCGGTCGATGCGACGCTCAAAGCCTTCGGGCGGATCGATTACCTCATCAACAATGCCGGCGTTGCCGGTGCGGAAGACATGGTGATCGACATGGGCGTCGATGCGTGGAACTACACGCTCGATGCCAATCTCGTCTCCAATTACTTCCTGATGCACCATGTGGTGCCGCTGATGAAGAAGCAGGGTTCGGGCTACATCCTCAATGTCTCGTCCTATTTTGGCGGGGAGAAGTATCTCGCCGTCGCCTATCCCAACCGCGCCGATTATGCGGTGTCGAAGGCGGGCCAGCGCGCGATGGTGGAATCGATGGCGCGATATCTGGGGCCGGAAGTGCAGTTCAACGCGATTGCGCCCGGCCCTGTGGATGGGGATCGCCTCTCGGGCACGGGCGGCAAGCCCGGCCTGTTTGAACGGCGCGGCAAGCTGATCCTTGCCAACAAGCGTTTGAACGCGGTTCACGCCGCCAGCATCAAGGCGCTGCGCCGCGGCGTGAGGGTGGAAGCGCTGCTCTCACGGCTGGCGCGCAACGATACCGTCAAGATGAGCCACGATACCAACAACCCGCACGAATTGCGCGAATTGGCGCTGGCCTGCGCGCGTGAAGGCGATGGCGAGTGCACCTGGGATCAATATCTGCTCACGCCTGCGATTGCCGCGGGCCTGATCGGACGGCTGCGGCAAGGCGGCTATTTCCTCGATGCGCCCGACTGGCGTGATCGCCCGGCAACGCCCGAGGCCGACGCTGACTGGCTGCTGCGCGTGCCGCCGGAAGATGCGCCATTCCTGCCTGCCGACAAGATCGCGGTCGAAGCCAAGAAAGTCGGCACCGGCGTTCTCTCCAAGCTCTATCTCGGCAAGATGCCGACCGAGCATGATGTGGCGCAGGCGACTGTGTTCTTCCTCGCCGACCGCGCGGTGTCGGGCGAGACTTTCATGCCGTCAGGCGGCCTCAGCGTCGAGCGTTCCACCACCGAGCGCGAATTGTTCGGCAGCCCCAAGCAGGAGCGGCTCGATCAGATGCGGGGTAAGACTGTGTGGATTATCGGCGAGCATCTCGCCGATTACCTTGCCGAAACCGCGCGCGCTTTCATCGAGGATTGCCACGCGGCGCGCGCTGTTATGATCACGCGCACCGCCGAAGGCTTCGATGCGATTGCAGCGCAGCTCGAACCGGAGGTCGCCGAAAAGCTCGTCTCGCTGGTCGCCGCCGATGATGTCGAAGGCGCGATGAACAGCGCGCTCGAACAATGGGGCAAGCCGACGACGATCCTCTCGACGCCCTTCACCCCGCTGCCGGGCAAGTTGTTCGAACTCGACAATCCGCTGAGCCCTGAGGAATTCCGCGCCGTGGTGGCGGATAATCTCACGCACCATTTCCGCGTCTCGCGGCTCGCCTCGCTCTATGATGATTGCCAATTGGTGCTCACCAGTCCCGATGTGCCGATGGGCGATACCAGCCCGGCCTTTGCGCTGGCGAATTTCATCAAGACGACGCTGCACGCCTTCACGGCCACGCTCGCGGTGGAGAACGAGCGGCTGGTGCATGATGTGCCGGTCAACCAGATCAACCTTACCCGCCGGGTGCGTTCGGAGGAACCGCGCGATCTTGATGAGCATCTCGAAGAAGTGCGCCGGTTCGCCCGCGCGGTGCTGCTTCTCGGTGCGCCGCTGCCCGATGCCGAGGATTCGCGCTATCGTGCGCGGATCTATCGCGGTATGTCGATGACCGTGTGATCGGCAGGCAAAGGGGGCTTGGCGCGGTGCAATATCTGCCCTTTGAAAAGCCGATCGAGGCGCTCAGTCAGCAGGCCGCCGCCTTGCGCGCGCGGCCTGACGGGGCGGGCGAGGCGGCGATGCTGGATGAACGGGCTGAACGCCTGCTCGCCGATCTCTACGCCCGGCTCACCCCGTGGCAGCGCACGCTGGTGGCGCGCCATCCTGATCGTCCGCGCTTTGAAAAGCTGACCGCCGGGCTGTTTGAAGATTTCCTGCCGATGGCGGGTGACCGGCGGTTTGGCGATGATAATGCGATCATCGGCGGCTTTGCCCGTTTTCAGGGCCGCCCCGTAATGGTGATCGGCCATGTCAAGGGCGAGGATACTACCTCCCGGATCAAGCACAATTTCGGCATGGCGCGCCCCGAGGGCTATCGCAAGGCGATCCGGCTGATGGATCTGGCCGATCGGTTTGGCCTGCCGGTAATCACGCTGGTCGATACGCCCGGCGCCTTTCCCGGCATTGATGCCGAAGCGCGCGGGCAGGCCGAAGCGATTGCCCGTTCGACCGAGAAGTGCCTTTCGCTCAGCGTCCCGCTGATTGCGGTGATCATCGGCGAGGGCGGCTCGGGCGGGGCAGTCGCGCTGGCGAGCGCCAACCGCGTGCTGATGCTCGAACACGCGATCTATTCGGTGATCTCGCCCGAGGGGTGCGCCTCGATCCTGTGGCGCAGCGCGGCGCAGGCAGCCGATGCGGCCGAAGCGATGAAGGTGACAGCGGGCGACCTGCTCAAGCTCGGTGTGATCCACCGCATCGTCTATGAGCCCAAGGGCGGGGCGCACCGCGATGCGCCAGAGACAGTGAAGCGCCTTGCACTCGCGCTGCGGAACGAACTTGATGCGCTCGCCGCCATGACGCCGGAGGAATTGCGGCTGGAGCGCGAGGAGTTTTTCCTTAAGCTTGGCGCCTAGGCCTCACCGGGCGCGTTGCCATAGGGGCAATGGCGGCAGCCTGAACCACAGCACTTGCCACGCGCCAGATGCGCCAGTCGGGTGAACACGAGATAGCCGGTATCCGGATCGATATAGCTCTTCTCCCCGCGCGCGCAGGCGGCTTCGTGCAAGGCATGATAGGCAGGGGTGGGCGACACGGCGGGTGGATTTGTCCGGTTAAAGGATGCGGCGAGGGGCGCTGGTGCCGGCTGCAGGGATCGAACCCGCGGCCCCCTGATTACAAATCAGGTGCTCTACCATCTGAGCTAAGCCGGCATGCCACACTGGTGGTTCGCGGGGCCTTAGGCGAAACCGCCTCCGCCCTCAAGTAGCGTCAGCGGTAGGGCGACAAAAACGCCCTCAAGTAGCGTCAGCGGTAGGGCGACAAAAACGCCCTCAAGTGGTGTAGTGCGACCAGCCGTGCGGAACGTCACGGGTTTCGGCTGCATCGCAGCCGCAAGGCCGACCGGCCGCCCGCAGCGGCTCGCGCGTGAGCGCGAAGCGCCGCGAGGAGACTGATTAAAACGCTCCGAAAGTCCAGCCTTCGGTGCGGGCGATGGCGGGGGTGAGACCTTGCGGCTGCCAGCGCGCGGGTTCTGCATGCACCTTGCGCAGCCAGGCGGCGGTCAGCAGCGCATCGGCGGAGTGATCGTCAATCGCGCCCACGCACTCGACCGGGGGCGAGCCGAGCACGCCAAGCGCGGCGTTCAGATCATCCATGTGACGCATCTTGGCGCGCGCCGCGCTGCGCCCGGCCTCGATCGCGGCGAGCGAGGTGTAAATCTCGCACAGCACCGCACCTGCCGCTGGCAAGGGATCAATCGGCCACACCGCCAGCCTGCCGGAAAGGCGATGGAGCACGCGCATCCCTGTGAGGCTTGACTTACCGACTTGCGCTGCGCCCACCAGATTAAAGTTCGAATAGGGGCTAAGGCCCATCGCGGCTTGCGCGTGTTCGGTCACCCGCAAGCGCCCCCGACCGCCGCCGAAGCGTGCGCCCTCGCGCCCGCCGTGACGCCGGAAATAGGCGGCAATTTCGGGGTGATCGACAAAGGAACCTGCGCCAAGGTGCCGATCATGCGCGCAAATCTCGTCGATCAGTGCCCACAGTGCCCGCGCATCAGGCGGGCTTTCCTGCCAGCCCGGCAGGAACGCGCCCTTGTCGATAAATGGCAGACTGATGCCGAGATCAGCCCCGATCAGCGCCGCCTCGCGCGCGTATTCGGTGAGCACTGCCAGAGCCTCGTTGCGCGACCAGCCGCCGCGCGGGGGCGCGATCAGTTCGGGCGCGCCGCCATCGGCGCGGGCCAGCGCCAGCGCAATCCCCTTGTGGCGTTCACCAGCTGCTCCTGACCAGTCGACCGCGATAAAGTGGCTGAACCGCCTCATTCCTGTCGCTCGCTGCGCAGCCGTGCCCAATAGTCGAGCCGCTTTTGCACGTCGCGTTCAAAGCCGCGCGGCGCGGGCTGGTAAAAGATCTGCGGTTCCATCCCTTCGGGCCAGTAATCGGCACCCGAAAAGCCATCGGGCGCGGCATGATCATAGGCATAGCCCGCGCCATAGCCGATATCTTTCATCAGCTTGGTCGGCGCGTTGAGGATGTGGGCAGGGGGCGCAAGGCTGCCAGTTTCCTGTGCCGCGGCCCATGCAGCCTTTTGCGCGGCGTAGGCGGCATTCGATTTGGGCGCGACCGCGCAATAGAGGCAGGCCTGCACGATGGCCAACTCGCCCTCAGGACTGCCGAGGAACTGGTAGGCATCCTTGGCGGCGAGGCACTGGTTGAGCGCTTGCGGATCGGCAAGGCCGATATCTTCGGATGCAAAGCGCACCAGCCGCCGCAGAACGAACAAAGGCTCCTCACCTGCCACCAGCATCCGCGCCAGATAGTAAAGCGCGGCCTGCGGATCGCTGCCGCGCAGGGATTTGTGGAGCGCGGAGATGAGGTTGTAATGCCCGTCACGGTCCTTGTCATACACGGCCACGCGGCGTTGCAGGAGCGCGCCGAGCCCTGCCGGATCAAGGGGTTCTGCCAGATCGGCGGAATAAAGCGTTTCGGCTTGCCCCAGCAGGAACCGCCCGTCGCCATCGGCACCCGCGATCAGCGCGGTGCGCGCCTCGGGGGTCAGGGGCAGCGGCCCTGCGAGCGCTTCGGCGCGCGCCAGCAGCGCGGCAAGCGCGGCTTCGTCGAGGCGGTGCAGCACCAGCACCTGCGCGCGGCTGAGCAGCGCCGCATTGAGAGCAAAGCTCGGGTTTTCGGTGGTTGCCCCCACCAGCGTTACCACGCCGCGTTCGACGAAGGGCAGAAAGCCATCCTGCTGGGCGCGGTTGAAGCGGTGGATCTCGTCCACGAACAGCAGCGTCTTGCGGCCCGCCTTGGCCATCTTTTCAGCCTCGGCAAAGGCTGCCTTTAGCTCCGCTACGCCCGAAAATACCGCGCTAATGCTCGCAAATCGCATATTTACTGCATCGGCGAGCAGGCGGGCGATGCTGGTCTTGCCGGTGCCGGGAGGCCCCCACAGGATCATGCTGGAAAGGCGGCCTGCCGTCACCATCCTTCCGATCGCACCTTCCCGTCCGGTCAGGTGTTCCTGCCCGACAACATCGGCGAGGCTTTGCGGGCGCAAGGCTTCGGCCAGCGGCCCATCGACAGCGGGCGGATCGCTGCGCGCATGTTCCGGGGAATCGTCTTGTCCGAACAGATCAGCCATTGGTCGGGGGTGATAGGCGACCGGGCGGAAAAAGGAACCATCCTGTCGGCGGCAGCTTGAAACGATAGGTCTGCGATATATCTTGGATGTATCTCAGGAGCTCAAGGAGGCAGCGATGACCTGGAGAATGTATGGCGGAAACGGCGGCGGCTGGGAGAAGTTTGCCGAAACGATGGCGATGATGGCGATGCAGAACGCCGGCAACATGAACTTCGGCCCCGGCATGAAGGCCCGCTGGCGGTTCGACAGCGAAGACTGCGAAGGCGAGGAACGCGGCCCCGGCCCCGGCCCCGGACGGCGCGGCCGCCGCGGGCGCCGCGGCCGGATGTTTGCGCAGGGCGAACTGCGCCTCGCGCTGCTGGCCCTGATCGCCGAGAACCCGAGCCATGGCTACGAGCTTATCAAGGCGATCGAGGACATGACCGGCGGCGACTACGCGCCGAGCCCCGGCGCGGTCTATCCGACGCTCCAGCTGCTCGCCGACGAAGGCGCGATCACCGAAGCCGATGCCGAAGGGTCGAAGAAGCCGTTCCGCGTAACCGAGCAAGGCCAGGCGGAACTCGAAACCCGCAAGGACGAGGTCGAAGGGCTGATGCGCCGCCTCGGCCGCCACGGCGAAAGCCGCACCACGGTCCGCTCGCACGACGTCTTTCGCGCAATGGGCAATCTCGGCAACGTGCTCAAGAACCGCGCCCGCGCGGGCAAGCTCGACGAGGCGACCATCAACGAAATCGTCGACATGATCGACGAGATGGCCAAGCGCATCGAGCGGCTGTAGCGCGCTGGCCTAGCGGGTGCGCCGGTTTGTGCGCCCTCGCTAGGCCGCCTGTGCCCCCCGCAGCGCGCGGCGTTCCTCGATCAAGGCGAGATAGTAATCGGCCACTGCCCGGTTGATCGCGTCCCAGCTGTAACCTTGCGCGCGCGCTGCCCCGGTCGCGCCATGCGCGGCGCGCAAGGCAGGATCGCGGCAATAGGCAGCGAGCGCTTCGGCGCAGGCGGCGACATCGGCTGATTGGCCTTTCAACGGCACCAGCCGCCCGGTCACCCCGTCTTCAACGAGGCTGGCCGAGCCTGTCGCGCCAGCCGCCACCACCGGCAGCGCCGAGGCCATGGCTTCCAGCGTCACATTGCCGAAAGCCTCGGTGACCGAAGGGTTGAAGAAGATATCCCCGCTGGCCAGCGCTGCGGCGAGCGCTTCGCCCGTCTTGAACCCGGCAAAGATCCCGCCCGGCAAATTGGCCGCAAACCAATCGCGCGCCGGGCCTTCGCCGATCACCAGCACTTTGTGCGGCACCTGCTGTTTGCGCAGCGCAACGATGGTTTCGGCAAAGACGTCCAGCCCCTTTTCCATCACCAGCCGCCCGAGAAAGATGATCGCTGCATCCTCGTCGGCAAGCCCCATGCTGCGGCGCCATTGCGTGTCGCGGCGGGCCGGGTTGAACATGGTGCGATCCACCCCCCGCGACCAGGTTCCGATCCGGTCATGCATCCGCATCGCCAGCAATTCATTGATCGTCGATTGCGAGGGCGCAACGAGCATGTCGCAGCGGTTGTAAAAGCGCCTCAGCACGGCTTCGACCACCGGCTCCATGAAGCCGAGGCCATAATAGCGCGGATAGGTTTCGAACCGGGTATGCACCGAGGCAAGCACCGGAATGTCGCGCGCCTGCGCCCATTTGAGCGCCGCATGGGCGCCGGGATCGGGCGAGGAGAGGTGCATGATATTGGGCGCAAAGCGTTCCAGATCACGGCGCACCGCGGCGCCAAGGCCGGTCGCCACGCGATATTCGCCGCGCCCCTTCATCGGAATCGCAAAACTCGGCAGGCTGACAAGATCGCCGGTCGGTTCAAAGGCAGGCTTTGGCACTGTCGGCGAATAGACCCGCACCGCCGCGCCGAGATCGAGCATCGATCCGACCAGCCGATTGAGCGCCTGGTTGGCTCCGTCGCGCACGTAATTGTAGTTACCGCTGAACAAGGCGATGCGAAGATCGGAAGGCTGCATGATGCATCGGCGATTAGAGCCTTTGATGCGGTTTGGCGAGGGGGTGCGCGGGGGGTGCCGGGCGGCATGGCCTGCTCCGAATTTGCTGTGCCCCGGTTCGCTTTTCGTTTGACACTGCGCCCCTTCTCTCTAGTGCAGCCAGTGGGCCACGCGGTCCCAACGCCGCGCGTGCTCTCTGCAAGGAGAGAATACATGACTGAGTATGTTCGCGGGCTCTTGCACGAGCCTACGCTGAAGCCTGAACGCCCGTTCTTTTCCTCGGGCCCCACGGCAAAATTCCCCGGCTGGTCGCTTGATAAGCTGAAAACCGAATCGCTTGGCCGCTCGCACCGCTCGTCGCTGGGCAAGGCGCGGCTCAAATATGCGATTGATCTGAGCCGCGAATTGCTCGGCATTCCCGATGATTATCTGATCGGCATCATGCCCGCCTCCGATACCGGCGCGATCGAAGCGGCGATGTGGGCGATGCTCGATCCAAGCCGCCCTGTGTCGGTCGCGGCATGGGAAAGCTTTGGCAATGTGTGGATTCAGGATGCGGTCAAGCAATTGAAGCTGCCCAACCTGCAAGTGCTCACTGCCGATTATGGCGAGATCCCCGATCTTTCCACCATCCCCCAGCGCAATGATGTCGTCTTTACCTGGAACGGCACCACGTCTGGCGCGATGATTGCTAACACCGACTGGCTCGCACCGGGCCGCGAAGGCGTGGTGATCAATGATGCCACCAGCGCGGTGTTCGCGATGGAGATGGATTGGGCCAAGCTCGATGCCACAACTTACAGCTGGCAGAAGGTGATGGGCTCTGAGGCGCAGCACGGCATGCTGATCCTCAGCCCCAAGGCTATCGAACGCATTGAAAGCTACGATCCGCCATGGCCGCTGCCAAAGCTGTTCCGCATGAAGAAGGGTGCCAAGCTCAACCGCGGCATCTTCGAAGGCGAGACGATCAACACCCCTTCGATGCTGGCGACCGAAGATTACATCGCCGCGCTGGAATGGGCCAAGGCGATCGGCGGGCGCAAGGCGCTCATCGAGCGGGCCAATGCCAATGCGAGAATCGTCAAGGACTGGATCGAGGCGACCCCTTGGCTGCGCAACATGGTGCCCAACCCCGCGCAGCAGACCAATACCGGCGTCTGCATGATGTTCCAGGGCGAGTGGTATGAAAGCCTTTCCGCTGAAGATCAGGCGGGCGTGCCCAAGAAAATCGTCAAGCTGCTTGAGGAACGCAATGTCGGCTTCGATTTCAACGGCTACCGCGATGCGCCGCCGTCCTTGCGCATCTGGTGCGGTTCGACCGTTGAGCAGGAGGATGTGAAGCGCCTCTTGCCGTGGATCGAATGGGCCTACGAAAAGGTCAAGAACGGCTGAGGCCGTCCAATCAGCCCTGCTTAAATCCCGTCACCCTGAATTTGTTTCAGGGTCCATTTCTCCCCATCGGACCTCGGTTTCGGAGGCTCGATGGATGCTGAAGCAAGTTCAGCATGACGAAGGGAAATTATCATGACCCGTCCCAAAGTTCTCATTTCCGACAAGATGGACCCCAACGCCGCGCGCATTTTCGAAGAGCGCGGCTGCGATGTCGATGTCATCACCGGCGAAACGCCGGAACAGCTCGCCGCGCGCATCGGCGAATATGATGGCCTTGCGATCCGTTCCTCGACCAAGGTGACGAAGGCGATCCTTGATGCCGCCACCAATCTGAAAGTGATCGGCCGGGCAGGGATCGGGGTCGATAACGTCGATATTCCCTACGCCAGCGGAAAGGGTGTGGTGGTGATGAACACACCCTTCGGCAATTCGATCACCACCGCCGAACACGCCATTGCGCTGATGTTTGCGCTGGCGCGCCAATTGCCGCAGGCGAACGCGCAGACGCAGGCGGGCGAATGGCCCAAGAGCGGCTTTATGGGCGTGGAACTGACGGCCAAGACTTTGGGCCTGATCGGGGCGGGCAATATCGGCTCGATCGTGGCGAGCCGGGCATTGGGCCTGCGGATGAAGGTGATCGCCTATGATCCTTTCCTCACCGAAGACCGCGCAGTGGAAATGGGCGTCGAGAAAGTCGATCTCGACACGCTGCTAAGCCGCGCCGATTTCGTCAGTCTGCACACGCCATTGACCGATGAGACCCGCAATATCCTCAGCCGTGAGCGGCTTGAAAACGCCAAGAAGGGCATCCGCATCATCAACTGCGCGCGCGGCGGGCTGATCGACGAGGCGGCCTTGAAGGACTGCCTCGAAAGCGGGCAGGTGGCGGGCGCTGCACTCGACGTGTTCGAAACCGAACCGCCGGCGAAAGATCATCCCCTGTTCGGCGCGCCCAATTTCATCTGCACGCCGCACCTTGGCGCATCGACCACCGAAGCGCAGGTCAATGTCGCGCTTCAGGTGGCTGAACAGATGGCCGATTACCTCGTCAATGGCGGGGTGACCAATGCGCTCAACGTGCCCAGCCTTTCGGCTGAGGAAGCCCCCAAATTGAAGCCCTACATGGCGCTCGCCGAAAAGCTTGGGTCTCTGGTGGGCCAGCTGGCGCATGGCAACCTCACCCAGATCAGCATCGAGCGCGAAGGTGCGGCAGCGGAATTGAACGGCAAGCCGATCACCGCCGCGGTGCTGGCGGGCTTCATGCGGCGCTATTCCGACACGGTCAACATGGTCAACGCGCCGTTCCTCGCCAAGGAGCGCGGCCTTGAAGTGAGCGAGATTCGCCACGAGCGCGAAGGCGCCTTCAACACGCTGATCCGCGTGACTGTCGAGACCGAGCAGGGGATGCGCTCGGTTGCGGGCACGCTGTTCGGCAAGGATGCGCCGCGCCTCGTCGAGATCTTCGGGATCGGGATCGAAGCCGAACTCGAAGGCCACATGCTCTATGTGGTGAACGATGATAAGCCGGGCTTTATCGGCCGCATCGGGACGCTGCTGGGCAGCCACGGCATCAATATCGGCACCTTCAACCTCGGTCGCCGCGAGGCTGGCGGGGAAGCGGTGCTGCTTTTGAGCCTTGATGAGGGCCTGCCCAGCGCTGTGCTGGCCGAGGCCGAAGGACTGGCGGGCGTCAAGCTGGTGAAGCCGCTAGCGTTTTGAGCGAGGCTTGCAATTCATCGTCACCCCGGCGAAGGCCGGGGCCCAGTTGCGAAGTTCGGGAATGGAACCCGGCTTTCGCCGGGATGACGAGTGAACGCGTATGACCCGACCTGACGATCTCCTGCCCGAAGGCCTCGAAGACCGCCTGCCTGCCGCCACCGCGCGCATTGCGGCGGCGATGAATGCGTGTCTTCGGGTGATGGGCAGCCACGGCTATGATCGGGTGCGCCCGCCGCTGCTCGAATTCGAAGCCTCGCTGGCAGGCCGGATGCAGGGTGTGGAAACCCGTGCGATGTTCCGCTTTGTCGATCCTGCGAGCCTGCGCACGCTTGCGCTGCGATCGGACATCACCCCGCAGATCGGGCGGATTGCTTCCACCAGCCTTGCCCGCGCCGCACGCCCCTTGCGCCTTGCCTATTGCGGCGATACCGCGCTGATCCGCGCAAGCCAGCTTGATCCCGCGCGCGAGCGCATCCAGTTGGGTGCCGAACTGATCGGCGCGGATAGTGTCGCGGCCGCAAGCGAGATCGTGATGTTGGCGATCGAAGCTGCCGCTGCCGCTGGTTTGACCGGGCTTTCGGTGGATTTTACACTGCCTGATCTGGTGGACACGCTGGCCCGTGCGGCTTTGCCCTTGGCGGACGACCAGATCGCAGCGGTCCGACGCGAACTCGATACCAAGGATGCAGGCGGGCTTACGCAAGCAGGCGGCGCGGCCTATCTGCCGCTGCTTTATGCCGCTGGGCCGTTTGTGGGCGCGCTCGCAGCGCTGCGGGCGGTGGATGCGGGCGGAGCGCTCAAATCGCGGCTCGACGGGCTGGAGGCAATCGCCGCGCATATCGGCGATGCGGCGCGCATCACGCTTGATCCGACAGAGCGCCACGGGTTCGAGTATCAATCCTGGTTCGGCTTTACGCTCTATGCCGATGGCGTGCGCGGCGCGGCGGGGCGCGGGGGCACCTATCGCATCAGCGGGAGCGAGGAGGCGGCAACCGGCTTTACGCTTTATCTTGATCGGGTGGCTGAAATCACGCCTGAGCCTGCCGCATCGCCGATGGTCTATCTGCCGCTCGGCCATGATCGCGCAGCGGCAGCGGCTTTGCGCGGCGAGGGCTGGCGCACGCGCGCACAGCTTGCCGAAGGCGAAGATGCAGTGGCGCTGGGGTGCACCCATGTGCTCAAGGGCAGCGAAACGCTGCCGATTTAGCGGCCGAGCACGCGCGCGAGAAAGGCGTCGATCGCCTCGGTTTGCGCAGCCCCTTCGGCGGTGCCGATCTCGCGGTTCATCCGCCCATGATCGGTGCCGGAAATCGCCATCGCTTCGGCCCGCGCGCCGCCTTTGGTTAGCGCTGCGACGAGCCGTTCGCTCTGCGCCCGCGAATTGGCGCGATCCGCGACATAGAGTGCGAGCCAGTCGGGCGCGTCCTTGCCGCCTGCATGGGTGATGGGGGATAGTGCCTTGTGCCGCGCGGGATCATCACCGAACACATCGCGATACAGCAGCGGCATTTCCATCGTCGGCGTCGCAATTGCCAGCGGCACATCATAGCCCGCCCCATCAAGCAGCACCACGCCCCGGATCGCGCCAAAGGCATCACCGGCATATTTCGGATCGGTTGCCAGCAAAGCCGCCAGATGCGCGCCCGCGCTGTGGCCCATCAGCACGATCTTGCCCGGATCAAAGCCATAATCCGGTGCACCAGCGCGCAGCGCACGCAGGGCTTCGCCCAGATCGGCGGCCTGTTGTTCCACCGGCGCATCGGGCAAGAGGCGGTAGCCTGCCGAGGCGAACACGTATCCTTGCGCGGTGAAGTGCCCCGGCTTTTCCTGAACCAGCTTGTGATTGCCTATCTGCCAGCCGCCGCCGTGGATATAGACAATGAGCGGCGCATCGCCCGCAGCCTGATCGGGCACATAAAGATCGACCTGCTGGCGCAAGTGGCCGCCATACATGATTGTCCCGCTCACCCGCGCGCTGGCGTAGCGGCCCGTCCCGCGTGAGCGCCATTCGCTGCGCTCGCCGCGCGGCTGGAGGCTGAGCGCGCGCTCGCGCAGTTCGCTGCGGCATTCCTGCGAAAAGCAGGTCCGACGTTCTGCTGCCAGCAGCGGCAGTGCGATGAGGGCAGCGGCCCCAAGGCCAAGAGCAGCGGTGCGGCGAATCGTCATGGTCCGGCACCCTGCGCCGTGCCTGTTTAACCGCAGATTGACGCCGATTGCGCAGGCGGCAGCCTTGCGCCCGGCGGCGCGAAGCCCTAGGCGCGCGGGCGCATAGCAGCCAGCAAGCAACAAGAAGGACACCGCGCATGGCCAATGTCACCGTCATCGGCGCCCAATGGGGCGATGAGGGCAAGGGCAAGATCGTCGATTGGCTCGCCGCCCGCGCCGATGTGGTGGTGCGCTTTCAGGGCGGGCACAATGCCGGGCACACGCTGGTGGTGGACGGCACGACTTACAAATTGAGCCTGCTGCCTTCTGGGATTGTCTCGGGCACGCTGAGCATGATCGGCAATGGCGTGGTGCTGGACCCTTGGGCCTTGCGCGATGAAGTCGCCAAGATCGAAGCGCAGGGCGTGGCCGTGAACGCCGATAATCTGGCGATTGCCGATAACTGCCCGTTGATCCTGCCGCTCCACCGCGATCTGGATGCCTTGCGCGAAACCGCAGCGGGCAAGGGCAAGATCGGCACCACCGGGCGCGGCATCGGCCCGGCCTATGAGGACAAGGTCGGCAGGCGGGCGATCCGGGTGTGCGATCTGGCGCATCTCGATCAGCTTGATGCGCAGCTTGATCGCCTCTGCGCGCACCACGATGCGCTGCGGGCCGGGTTTGATCAGCCGCCGGTGGATCGCGCGGCGCTGCTGGAGGAACTGCGCGAAATCGCGCCATTCGTGCTGCGCTTTGCCCAGCCGGTGTGGAAACGCCTGAAGAAAGTGCGCAAGGCCGGCGCGCGCATCCTGTTCGAAGGTGCGCAAGGCGTGCTGCTTGATGTCGATCACGGCACTTACCCGTTCGTCACTTCGTCCAACACGGTGAGCGGCACAGCGGCGGCGGGCAGCGGGCTGGGGCCGTCTTCGACGGGCTTCGTGCTCGGGATCGTCAAGGCTTACACCACCCGCGTCGGCTCCGGCCCGTTCCCGACCGAGCTTGAGGATGAAGTCGGCCAGCGGCTCGGGGAACGCGGCCATGAATTCGGCACTGTGACGGGGCGCAAGCGCCGGGTTGGCTGGTTTGATGCAGTGCTGGTGCGTCAGACCTGTGCGATCTCGGGCGTCACCGGCATTGCGCTCACCAAGATCGACGTGCTCGACGGGCTTGATGTGGTGAAGATCTGCACCGGATACCGGCTGCGCGGCAATGTCTATGATTACCTGCCCAGCCATGCGGCCGATCAGGCCGAGTGCGAGCCGATCTACGAAGAGATGGAAGGCTGGCAGGGCAGCACGGCAGGGGCGCGCTCCTATGCCGATCTTCCGGCTCAAGCGATCAAGTATATCCAGCGCGTGCAGGAATTGATCGAATGCCCTGTGGCGCTGGTTTCCACCTCGCCCGAGCGTGATGACACCATCCTGATGCGTGACCCATTTGAGGACTGAGGGTTAGCCCGCCATTGAGAGGCTGGCGCGCGTGGGGTAGTTTCCTGCTCCATGAAGCGCTTGGTGGCTCTTGTTCTGGCGGTGCTGGTGGCGTCTTGCGCAGGTTCAACGCCGCCTGCTCCCGCCGCTCCTGTGGCGCGGGTTGCAGTGCCTCAAGGCGTGCTGCCGCCGCAGGGAATGCCGCGCTATGGCACGCGTTCGCTTGCGCCGGGAATGGCACGGCAGGTCGATTACCTGCTGGTCGACAAGACCCGCCGGATACTGGTGGCCTACGCGGGCGGGCAGCCGGTGCGCGTGTATCGCGGCCTGCAATTCGGACAACCGGCAGGCCACAAGCAGTTTCAGGGCGATCGCCGCACGCCCGAAGGGCTCTACACCATCGACACGCGCAATCCGCGCAGCCAGTTTTATCTGTCCTTGCGGATTTCCTATCCCAACGCCGCCGATCGCGCCTTTGCCGCGCAATATGGCCGCCCGCCCGGCGGGGATATCTTTCTCCACGGCCAGCCCAATGGCTATCGGTCAGGGCGCGTGCCGGGCGATTGGACCGATGGCTGTATCGCGCTTTCGAATGATGAAATCGCCGACTTGTGGACCATCGTGCCCGATGGGACGCCGATCGAAATTCGGTCTTGATCGGCGCGCGGCAAGCCGGGCGATTTGGCACGAACACGCTGGATTTCTTGACATGATCGCTCTTTGTTCTATTCCTGTTCCAACATGGGCAGGAGCGCGAGTCGATGAGCACATCTGATATCAGCTATGAACTGGCATGTGATCCGGCAGGGTTGCCTGCGAGGGTGGCGATTTTCGGGGAGCATGCGGGCGTGCGCGCCGAGATTGCGGATGATCTGGCAGGCGCGGGCTTTCGAACGCTTGATGGCGGCGCTCTGGCCGCACTGACTGCCGGGCCGGTGACGCTGCTGGGCGATGTGGTGGTGGTCGATTGTCCGGCCCTCGATAGTGCGGCGATGGCAGGGCTGGCGCGGCTTGATGAACGCGCGGCGCGCAGCGGGGCGCGGCTGGTGGTGGCGACGTCGCTGGGCGTTCTGGATGATGTGTTCGGGTTGATGGATCAGTCCGCACCGCAGATCCTGATCGCGCCGAGCCGTGCGGAACGTGTGCTCGCGGTCGGCCGTGCCTGCGGTGAGGCTGGGGCCGCGCGCCTGCGCGAAATGAGCGAGGAGGAGCGGCTCCATCTGTTGCAGCTGTCCAGCCAGGTCGATGCGATTGCGCGCTCGCTTGATCGGATGTCGGCGGCATCGCTGCCCTCGCACGGGCTGGCTTCGCAGGGGGAATGGGGCGCGCCGGTTGCCGCAGCTGGCAGCGGCCATGCGACAAGCCTTGGCGAAGCGCGCCCTGCCTATCGCGGGCCTGAAGCCGGTGTGCAGGGGCGCAAAGCGCTGCCCGATCCCCGGCTGGTGCGTCAGATCATCGCCAATCGTGCGCGCCGTGCCCGCTTTTTCGAGGCCCAGCTGTTTGCCGATCCTGCGTGGGATATGCTGCTTGATCTCACAGCGGCGCATGGCGAAGGGCAGAAAGTCTCGGTTACCTCGCTGTGCATTGCGGCTGGCGTCCCGGCGACGACGGCGCTGCGCTGGCTGACCCAAATGGTTGAAACCGGGGTGTTTGCCCGCGTGGCCGATGCGGTGGACAAGCGGCGGGTGTTTATCGAACTGAGCGAGCAGGCCAAGGCGGGCATGGCGGGATTTTTCGAAAGCCTGGCCGAACCGCTCGCCTTTGCGGCGTGAGTGTGGGAGCGCTTGTGCCTGTGCCTGTGCCTCCGGATGCTGGCATCTTGGCATGGGCTGCTGACACGCGAACCTGCGTCGTCCCTGCTCTAGCGCGGGCGGTAACGCAGGATCAGGGTAAGCCCGCTGCCGCTGTTCTCGCCCACATCCGCCGCAGCGCTGCTCCAGGCAAGCCGCGCGGCATCGGCTCTGGCGCGGGCAAGGATTGCGGGCGGTACTGGACCGTCAAGCAGCAGCGCATCCGCCTCGCCCAACAGCCGCGCCTGCCGCAAGGTCAGGTCTTCCGGGTCGGAGCTGGTGAGGATCAGCTCGGTCACGCTGGCCTGGCGCTGCCCGGTGCCATCCGCGAGGCTCTCCCGGCCATGTGCAAGACCAGTCTCACCATCCCGAACCCCGGCGAGCCAGCGCTCGACCCGCTCATGCGCGGTGCCATCAAGCGGATCGAGCGGGCCGCCTTCGGCCAGCGCTGCATCCAGCGCCCGGCGCCGCGCCGCGCCATCGGTCAGCATCTTGCGCAATTCGCCGCGCGCCGCCTCCAGCGCCCGGGCGAGGCTGCCGAGGCTTGCTGGCAGCACCCGTTCCAGCCGCAACCGCACATGCTTTGCCAGCCCGGCAGATGCGCCGCCCGTCCCGATTGCCACCAGCAGCGGATCGCGATCAAGGATCGAAGGCGCGGTAAAATCGCACAATTCCGGTCGGTCAACGACATTCACCAGCATGCCTGCACAGCGCAGATTTATCGCGGCGACCTCACAGGCGCGGGCATCATCAAAGGCGACAAAGGCCAGCCGCACGCCTTCATCAATGGCACGCGCGATGTCGTCCATCACCACGCCGCCAGCGCGTTCGACCAGCCGCCGCTTGGGCTCAGCCGCTGGGCCATCGCCCAGCACCAGCACGCTTTGCCCGGCAATCTGGTGGAACAGCGGCAGGCTGGCGATCCTGCTCATCAGTGGCTCAGGCGAGCCATTCGGGCACGCGCTCGGCATCCATGATCGCGGCAGGCTCGATCCGGTCAGCGACGACCGCGAACCTGTCACCATCCACCAGCACTTCGGCCACGAACCCGCGCGAATTGTAGGATGATGCCATCGTTGCGCCATAGGCGCCCGCGGTGCGGAACACCGCCAGATCGCCCGCCTCCAGATAATCGCACACCCGGCCCATTGCGAAGGTATCACCCGTCTCGCAGATCGGGCCGACGATATTGGCAACCATATCCGCGCCGCGCGGGCGCACCGCCACGAAATCGTGGTAAGCGCCATAAAGGGCAGGGCGCGCCAGATCGTTCATCGCCGCATCGACGATCACGAAGGGATCCTTGATCCCGCGCTTCACTCGCACCACCCGGGTCAGCAGCACGCCGGCATTGCCTGCGATCACGCGGCCAGGCTCGAAGATCAGGGTCACGCCCCAATCCCGCGTCACTCGGGCAACCATCGCGCCATATTCGGCTGGCGAAGGGAACACCTCCCCCGCCTTGTAAGGCACGCCAAGCCCGCCGCCCAGATCGACATGGGTGATCGCATGGCCCGCCCCGCGCAGCGCGCGCACCAGCGCGCCGACTTTTTCGAAGGCCGCCTCCAAGGGCGCAAGCTCGGATAACTGGCTGCCGATATGCACCGCCACCCCGCGCAGATGCACCGAGGGCTTTGCCGCCAGCGCTCCGAAAATCTGCCCCGCCTGATCGATCGGCACGCCGAACTTGTTGTCGGCCTTGCCGGTCGAGATCTTGTCATGCGTGCCGGCATCGACATCGGGATTGATGCGCAGCGCACATTCGGCGACCAGCCCCATGTCAGCAGCGATTTCCGCCAGTTCAAGGCCTTCTTCCGCGCTCTCGATGTTGAACTGGCCGATCCCGGCTTGCAAGGCGGCGCGCAATTCGGCGGCCGTCTTGCCGACGCCCGAAAACACGATCTTCTCAGGCGCTATCCCGGCCGCGAGCGCGCGCCGCATTTCGCCCACCGAGACCACATCGGCGCCGCAGCCTTCGCGTTGGAGGACCTTCAAAACCGCAAGATTGGGGTTCGATTTGACCGCAAAGGCAATCAGCTTGTCGGGCACGCCTGCCAGCCCTTCGCGAAAGACGCGGGCATGACGTTCGAGGGTGGCGCGCGAATAGACATAGACAGGCGTGCCGACGGCCTGCGCAATGGCGGGCAGCGGCACATCTTCGGCGTGCATCACGCCATCACGAAGCGAAAAATGGTCCATAATTCTTTCGGGTCTATTCCGGAGGCAAATCAAAGGGATCATCGCGCCGCTCTTCCGAACGCAGGCGCAGTTCCACGGTGCGGTTGGCAGGGGCGGCCTGCGGATCGGGCAGCAGCAATTCATCGGCGACAGGGCGCGTATCGCGCCCCAGCGGCGCAACCGGCAGGTTTGCGCCCGGCGGCGGCGTGAGCGGCGCGCGCACCCCGCAGGCGCTTGCCAGCACCGCCCCCGTGATCACCGCCAGCCAGCCGAGGCGTCTCATGCGTCCATCCCCAATGCGGCGCGGGCCTGCGCCACCTGATGCAATACCTGTGCGCTCGCGGTTCCGCCATAGGAAGCGCGCGCCGCGACCGAGGCATCGACACAAAGCGCGGCAAACACCCGCGCATCGATCCGGGCATCAATCGCCTGAAGCTCAGCCAGTTCCAGCGCATCGAGCGCGCAGCCTTTGCTTTCCGCCCGTTTCACGGCTGCGCCAGTGATATGGTGGGCCTCGCGGAAGGGAATTCCTGCCTCGCGCACCAGCCAGTCGGCAAGGTCGGTCGCGGTGGCATAGCCAAGCTCCGCCGCTGCGCGCATCCGGGCGGCGTTGAAGGCGCTGCCTGCGATCATTCCCGTCATCGCGGCGACCGAAAGCGCCATGAGCGAGGCGGCTTCGAATACTGGCGGCTTATCGTCCTGCATGTCCTTGGAATAGGCCAGCGGCAGGCCCTTCATCGTGATCATCAGGCTGGTGAGGCTGCCGATCACCCGGCCCGCATGGCCGCGCACCAGTTCGGCGGCATCGGGATTTTTCTTTTGCGGCATGATCGAGGAGCCGGTCGAAAGGCTATCGGGCAGGCGGATGAAGCCGAAGGGCTGGCTGGCCCACAGGATCAGTTCTTCGGCCAAGCGCGAGAGGTGCAGTGCGCATGCCGAGCAGACGAACAGATATTCGAGCGCGAAATCGCGGTCGGATACGGCATCCAGCGAATTGGCGGTCGGCCGGTCAAACCCGAGCGCGGCAGCCGTCATGTCGCGGTCAATCGGAAAGCCGGTGCCTGCGAGTGCGGCGCTGCCCAGCGGCGATTCGTTCAATCGCGCGCGCGCATCCGCCAGCCGCCCGCGATCGCGCCGGAACATCTCGTAATAGGCCATCAGGTGGTGGCCGAGCGTGACGGGCTGGGCGGTTTGCAAGTGGGTGAAGCCGGGCATGATGCTGGCGGCGTGTTCCCCAGCGCGGGTGACGAGCGCGCGGCTCAAGGCGGCAAGACCTGCGTCAAGCTGATCGATGGCATCGCGCACCCACAGCTTGAAATCGGTTGCCACCTGATCATTGCGGCTGCGCGCGGTGTGGAGGCGGCCTGCCGCCGGGCCGATCAACTCGGCAAGGCGGGCTTCGGTGGTCATGTGGATGTCTTCAAGGTCCCAGTTTTCCGGCACGCCCTGGTCAGCATATTCGGCGGCGACCTGATCGAGCCCTTCGGAAATGGCGGCGGCGTCCTCAGCCGCAACGATCCCGCAGGCGCCGAGCATCGCGACATGCGCCTTGCTGGCGGCGATATCCTGTTGCCACAGCGCCTTGTCGAAGGGAATTGAGGCGTTGATTTCGCGCATGATGGCGCTAGGCCCGGCGGCGAAGCGGCCGCCCCACATGGCGTTTGCCGCGTTGTTCTCGGAGCCTGTCATGTCCCGTTCGTTGCTCATCGCCTGTCTGTCCGTGGGATTGCTTGCCGGGTGCGATAGGGCGGCGGAAGGGGGAGCGCAACCGGCGGATGCAACCGCTGCGGCAGATGCGGGCGCGCTGACGGGGATGCTCGACACAAGCTTTGCCGGAACTGCCCTGCCCGATCTGGTGGTGAAGGACGCAGCCGGGCGCAGTCTTGATCTGGGCAGCCTTGAAGGCCCGGTGCTTATCAACCTGTGGGCGACCTGGTGCGCGCCCTGCGTCACGGAAATGCCGCAGCTTGATCGCTTGGCGGGCGAGCTTGAGGGAGAGGTGCGGGTCATCACCATCAGTCAGGACTTGCGCGGGGCTGAGGCGGTGGGGCCGTTCTTTGCCGCCAAAGGCTTTGCGCGGCTAGAACCCTGGCTCGATCCTGAAACCGCGCTGTCGGCGCAGTTCTCCGAGGCAGGGCAATTGCCGCTCACCATCCTGTTCGATGCCTCGGGCAAGGAAGTCTGGCGGGTAGCGGGCGGTTATGAATGGGCTAGCGCAGGCGCGATCGCGCAGGTGCGCGCAGGGCTCGGCACGCGCTAGCACCGGCGGAAGCCACAGACCTGCGTTCTCTTTAACAGAACGCTTCTACATATATAACGAAATTTTCAGATGAAGCGCGAGGCGCTAGGTCCCCTGTCACACCCGCCGACCTTGTGAAGGACCAAGCCCGATGGATCAGCGCTTCCCCCTGCCTGAACCTCGAACCGCGCCCGCACCCGCTGATGCGGCAGCCGCTGAGCGGAGCGGGGAACGCCGCGGACTGCGGCTGGTGGGGGCACGCACGCTTGCGCTCGATTGCGGCGGCGCCCAGGCCGGACACGCTCCCGATGACTGGCGCGAGGCGCTGGCGGCGCTGGCCGTGAGCCACCGGATCGCCATTGAGCCGGCGACCATGCCCGCCTCGCGCGCGGGCGGGCTGCGCCAGGTGGCGCGCTGGGCTGCCGGTGCTGGCCAGAGCCCCTCTGCACCCGTCTTTGCGCCCTGGCAGGCCTTTTCCCCCGCCGCCTTGCAAAACCCGCTGGCCCGCGCGGCCTTGCCGCAGGCGCAGTGGCTGGCGGGCTATCTATTCGATCCCGCCGCGCTGCGCGCCGGAGGCTCGAGCGGTCTGGATGTGTTGCTTGCCTCCCCGCACCCTGCCGCCTGCCTTGAGGATGATACCTGCCACACCGCGCTGCCGCGCAAGGGTGTGCTCGATGCGATGATCGGGGCGGTGCGCAGCCAGCAGCGCGAACGGCTCGCCCTGATCGTTCCCGCCCGCGCCCGCAGCGCGCTTGCGCAGCGGCTGCTGGCCGCCGACCGCGGTCTGACGCGCGGCGATATCGCCATCGAGATCATCGCCATCGAAGAGGCTATCGCCCGCCTTGTGCGCTCGGCTGAAAGCTGGGACGCGATCATCGTTCTGCCCGAACTGCGCGGGATCATCGCTGCCGTGCTGGCCGAAGTCAGCGGGCTGGCGGGCGCCTGGCCGCTGTTGTGGCTGGACGGCGGACTGGTGCGGGTGTCGAGCGAGGCTGTGAGCGAGACGCTGGCTCCCCTGCCGCTGGATGCGGCGGTGCTGATGCAGGCGCTTGCGCTGGCGGCGGATTGTGGCGGGCTTGGCCAGGAGGCCCGGCACCTTGCCGCGAGTTGGATCCGTCTGCGTGATAGCGGGGTGGCCACGCCCACGCGGCTATCGCTGTCGCCCTATGGCACGCAGCTGGACGATGCCGCGTTTGTGGCGCTGGCAGGCGGCGATCAGCCGATCAGGGCGGGTCGCCCGCTGCCCGGCTGGAAGGCGCTTGCCACCCCTTCTCGCGTGCCGCAAGGGAACCAAGGCCTCCACTCTCCCGTTGCCCTCTCGCTGGTCAGATCCTGATCCTGCTTGTCCGGCCCCAGAACAGAAAGACCCCGCCTGTGCCAAGCCGCAAAATCGTTGCCACCGAACTCGCCAATGTGCTGCGCCAGATTTCGCATCCGGACCGCATCCGCATCCTGTTCAAGCTTCAGGCGGGGGAGCAGACCGTGAATGAACTGGCGGCTGCGCTTGAAATCCCGCCGACGCGGGTTTCGCAGCACCTTGGGGTGCTGCGCGCGATTGCGCTCGTTGAAACCGAAAACCGCGGGCAGCAGCGGGTTTATCGCTTGCCGCAGCCCGCATTGGCGCTGTGGCTGATCGACGGGATCGATTTCATCGCGCATCGGCTGGGCCGCGCGAGCGAGCATGATATCGCTGATGCCAAGCAATTGTGGCAGTCCGAAGCGCCTGCAGCGACCACCCCCTAGCTGCTAAGCTGAAAGCTTGCGCGCTTCCCGCGCGGCGCGGCCATTAAGCGCCGGGATCGACGTCTTGGAAGGGTCTGCGGCGCGGCGGCCATAGCGCTGCACCAGCGCGTTCCATTCGACGATCAGGCTGCCGCCCGTGCTCTGGTGAAGTTTTTCCCACGAGGCCAGCATTTCAAGGCAGGCATGATCGATGTAATCGAGCGCCTCGACATGCAGGTGCACTTCCGAGCCGAAAGGTGATGCCTCAAGCGCGGTGCTGAGTTTGGGGATCGAAAAGAAGGTAGCCGAACCTGTCATCACCACATCCACCCGGTTGGTTGCAGGCTTGTGTTCCACCGCGATGTCGAGATGCGAGAAGGTGTAGACCAGCTTGAGCGTCGCCACCACGAAGCCGAGCACCACGCCGGTCAGCAGATCAATCGCCACCACGCCTGCCAGCGTGATGAAGTAGATCGCGAGTTCCTGCTTGCCGAATTCGGCAATCTTGCGGATTTGCGCGACATTCACCAGCTTGTAGCCGGCATAGACAAGGATCGCAGCGAGCACCGATGTCGGGATTTCGTTGAGTAGGAGCGGGAACGCGACCACCGCGAGCAGCAGCCAGCCGCCATGCAGGATCGCGGAAAGCCGCGTAGTCGCACCCGCTTCGACATTGGCGGCAGAGCGCACGATCACCCCCGTCATCGGCAGTGCGCCAAGGGCGCCGCAGATCATGTTGCCGATGCCTTGCGCGCGCAGTTCCTTGTCGTAATCGGTGCGCGCGCCGATATGCATCTTGTCAACCGCAGTGGCGCACAGCAGCGTCTCGGCGCTGGCGACAAAGGCAAAGACGGTGCCCAGCAGCAGGATTTCGGGCCGCATCAGCCCGCCGAGCGCATCGGCTGTGGGAATGTTGAGGCCGTTGGCAAGGGTTGCGGGCAGATCGACCAGATTGATCGGCAGGCTGAAGGCAAGCGCGAACAATGTCCCGCTTATCACGCCCAGCAGCGGGCCGGGCAAGAGGCCAAGGCGTTTGGGCTTGAACCTGTTCCAGGCGATGATGGTGGCGATGGTCACCAGCCCCGCCATCGCGGCAAGGTGATGCACAGAACCATCGACGGGGAAGACTTTCATCACCGCTTCAGGGATCGCGGCCAGATTGGCAAGCCCGCTCGAACGCGGCGCATCATCGAGCATGACATGCACCTGCGAGGCAAAGATCAGCACCCCGATGCCCGCCAGCATCCCGTGGATCACCGAGGGCGAAATCGCCCGGAACCATTGGCCCAGCCGGAAAATCCCCGCTGCCAGTTGCAGCGCGCCCGCAACCAGCCCGACCACGCCCAGCATGATGAGGCCATGTTCCTGCACCAGCTGATAGACCAGCACCGCCATCCCGGCGGCCGGGCCGCTCACCTGCAACGGCGATCCGGCAAGTTTGCCCACCACCAGCCCGCCGACAATGCCGGTGACAAGGCCCAGCGCAGGCGGCGCGCCCGAGGCAATCGCCACGCCAAGGCACAGCGGCAGCGCCACCAGAAACACCACAATCGAGGCGAGGAAATCACGCCCTGCCGCAGCCGGGGTCAATCTGTCGGGGGCAATCGGTTGCATGTCAGGGGGTGCTCTCGGGGCGGGGATGGGCGAAGGGGATCAGGCCGAACAGACGTGCCGATCGAGCGCGGCTTCGGCGAGATCGGCGGCATAGCGGTCATCCACTGCCACCCAGCTTTCCCTGGCATCGTCATAGGCGGTGACCCCGCCCGACTTGATGTCATAGACCCAGCCATGCAGTTGCAGCGTCTTCTGAGCGAGCGCCACCGCGACAGTCGGGTGGGTGCGCAGGTGCGCCAGTTGCAGGATGACATTCTGTTGGAGCAACATCCGCATCTTGGCCTCAGGCGCAAGATGCGCGCCGAGCGCTTCGGTAATATCGACCGCGCCCTGCGCATAGCCGAGCCATTCGCGCACATGCGGCAAATTGGTGAGGCTGGCGCGGTTCATCGCCCCTTTCATCGCGCCGCATTCGGTGTGGCCGCACACCACGATGTGCGGGATGCGCAGCGCGCCGATGGCAAATTCGATCGAGGCGGTCATCCCGCCGGTCTGGTTGGTGTGCGGCGGCACGATGTTGCCCGCATTGCGGCAGATGAACAGCTCGCCCGGTTCGGTCTGGGTGAGCATCGCGGTCTCGATCCGGCTGTCCGAGCAGGTGATGAAGAGCGCTTCGGGGCTTTGTCCGGCGCTGAGGCGTTCGAACAGGCGCTGCTTGTCGGGATAGACCTCGCGCTGGAACTTGACGACGCCTTGGGCGAAACGGGACATGGGGCGATCCTTTCAGGGCAGGGGTTCAGGGGCGGGGACAACTTGGGGCGCGCTCCAGCGGGCGCGCACGGTGTCGATATGATCGGCTTCATCAAGCCGGTTGCGGATATCGACAAAGGGCAGCGCCTCGACGATCCAGGCAGCCAGCGCCGGATGGACAAGCCGGTAAAAATGGGTGCGCCCGGCGCGGCGTTCTTCAACCAGCCGGTGCGCGCGCAGCAGGCCAAGGTGCTGCGAAACACGGGTTGCAGGCAGGCTGAGCGCAGCGGCAAGACTGGTGACATCCTGTTCGCCGCCGCGCAGCTCGGCGATGAGGCGCAGGCGATCGGCGTGGGCCAGCAGTTTGAGCAGGTCGGCCAGTTCGCGCGCGACGATCAGCTGGCTGGGCATAGGCCGCTCGCTGGGCTGGTGCCCTCATGTGCAATGGCCTTGCTTGGCATGGCCCCTCCTAAAGCCTGCAAAGATATGCAGACTTGTATTTATGAAGCTATGCCTCTTTTAATATGCCGTCAAACGATTCGGACGTCCGTTGCGCCGGACATGCACCACGCGCCCCCGGCGCAAGAACGCTGGGGGCCAGCAAAAGGGGCTGCGGAAACAGGCCGCACGGCGGCGCTGCGGGGGCTAGAGCGAGGCGGTCAGCCCGCCGTCGATCCGGATTGCGCAGCCAGTAACGTAGGCGGCGCGCGGGCTGGCGAGGAAAGTCGCCATGTCGGCAAATTCCTGCGGCGTGCCGAAGCGACCAACGGGCACCGCCGCACGCGCTGCCGCCATCACCTGTTCAGCGGCGACCCCCATCGCTGCGGCGCGCCCGGCGTGCAGGCTTTCCAGCCGATCGGTCGCGATCTGGCCGGGCAAGAGCAGATTGACTGTCACGCCGTCACGCGCGACTTCGGCCGCGAGCGTCTTGCACCATGAGGCGAGCGCCGCGCGCACGGCATTCGAGAGCACGAGGCCGGGGATCGGCGTGATCACGCTGGTTGAGGCAATCGCCATGATCCGGCCAAACCCTTGCGCGCGCATCGCGGGCAGAAACGCCTGCGCGAGTGTCAATTGCGCGTTGAACATCCGGTCAAACACCGCAGCGAAGGCATCCGGCCCGGTTTCGGCAGCGCTGCCGGTTGGCGGGCCGCCGCTGTTGAGCACAAGGATATCGAGCGGGCGGGGATCGGCCTCCACCGCTGCGATGATCGCTTGCGGGGCTGCCGGATCATCGAGATCGGCGGTGATATGATGCGCGCCCGCGATGCCGGTGCCGGCGCGGGCGACTGTTGTCACCTGCGTCCCTTCGGCAGCGAGGCCTTCGGCAATTGCGCGCCCCAAGCCCCGGCTTGCCCCAAGGACCAGCGCGCGCTTGCCTGTGAGGTGCAGATCCATCGCTTTTCTCCCGTCCCGCCTTGTGCGCGCCATCATAGCGCAGCCTCGGCGCGGGCCTGCTAGCATTTCGTGCAGGGGCGGCGGCAGCGGCGCGGAGGCGCGTTTTCCCGCTTGAGCTTTGCGCAGGCTTGCCCGAACAAGACACCTCGCTGATCGCGGGCGACAGTGACAGCACGTAAGGGGGGAACATCATGATCATCACGCGCGCAACGCGTCTTGCAGCGCTGCTAATCGGCCTTGCCCTGCCGCTTGCCCCGCTCGCCGCGCAGGCACCCGGCCCGCAAGCTATCGTCCCGCCCGCTGGCGATAGCGCGCTTGTTCCGGTGCGCAGCGATGCCGCCAAGGGGCGCATTCTTGTTACCCTGCCGGGCCCGGCGGCCGATGGTGTAGCGCTGCGCCTGATCTACAGCACCGCGCTCAAGACCGGGCTCGGCTCAGCCCCGCTCGCGCTCGATCGCGGGCGGATCGGGAATACCCAGATGATCGCCTTTCGCCGGATCGGCGGGAAGATCGCCGTCCAGTTCGAAAATCCGCGCTTTCAGGCCGCCAAGGGCAGCGCAGTGGCGAGCGATTTCGGGATTTCGACTGTGTGGCTCACTGATATTGTCGAACCGCTGGGCGATGGGCAGGTGGTGATCGACATTGCGCCGTTTCTTGCACTCGATACGCTGGGGATCGCCGCTTCGCTCAATCAGGAAGCCGATGTGCTCGGCGTCGGTTCGGCAGGCGCGATTGCGGGCAAGGGGTTCAGGCTTGATGCTGGCTTGAGCCTTGCCGATCCGGCCTCAGTCAGGGTGTTTCCCGACAATCTCGAAGTCGATGCCTTGCAAACCTATGTCTCGGATGCACCCGGCGCGGAAGTTGAAAACATCGTGCCCGAACCGCGCAAGGTCAGCTTTACCGTCCACCATTCTTTCGTCCGCCTGCCCGCACCGGGCTTTGTCCCGCGCGCCTTCGATCCGCGCCTTGGCGGGTTTGCGACGCAGGTGGTGGATTTCTCGGCCCCGCTTGGCGCCCCCGTGGTTCGCGATCTTGCCAACCGCTTCCGGCTGGAAAAGACCGATCCGGCCGCCGCCCGCTCACGCGTCAAAAAGCCGATCGTCTTCTACCTTGATCGCAACACGCCCGAGCCCATCCGCAGCCATGTGATGAAGGGGATCGGCTGGTGGGGCGATGCTTTCGATGCCGCCGGGTTCATCGATGCCTTCCGGGTGGAGATGCTGCCCGAAGGGGCCGATCCTTTCGATGTGCGCTACAATATGGTCAACTGGGTCGATCGCGCCACACGCGGCTGGGCCTATGGCCAGCAGATTGTCGACCCGCGCACCGGCGAGATCATCAAGGGGATGGTGGTGCTGGGATCATTGAGGGCGCGGCAGGATATCCAGATCTTTCAGGCGCTCGTAGGCGCGCGCGAATTGAACAGCGGCAGCCCGAACGATCCGGTCAAGGTTGCGCTTGATCGGCTGGCGCAACTGGGCGCGCACGAGGTTGGCCATACGCTCGGCTTTGCGCATAATTTCGCCGCCAGCACGCAGGAGCGCGCTTCGGTGATGGATTATCCCCCGCCGCGCATCGGGTTGAAAGACGGGCGGCCTGATCTTGCGGATGCTTACGCCGCCGGGATCGGCGCGTGGGATGTGGCGACAGTGCGCTGGCTCTATGGCGATGCGGGCGAGGATGAGACTGCGGGCGCGGCGGCGCAATTCCGCTATGGGCAGGATGATAATGCCCGCGCGCCCGACAGCGCCTATGCCTGGGGCGGCTTGTGGGATGACGGCGCCGATCCGGCGGCGGAGCTTGGCCGGCTGATGCAGGTGCGCGCCGCAGCGCTCGCCCGTTTCGGGCTGGAGGCGCTTGCCCCGCAAGAACCCGTCGCCAATCTGCGGCGCCGCTTTGTGCCGCTATGGTTGCTGCACCGCTATCAGCTGGTGGCCGCTGCCAAGCAGATCGGCGGGGTCGATTTTACCTATGCGCTGAACGGCAGCGGGCGCGAGGCGGCGCAGCCCGTTGCCCCGGCGCAGCAGCGCGCGGCGCTCGCGCAGGTGCTCGCCACGATTACGCCTGAGGCCTTGCGGGTGCCGCCCGCGCTGGTGCCGCTGCTATCGGCGGCGCAGAACGGGTCTTACGACAGGCAATATGAAACCGAGGTATTCGCGACTGCCGGAGGCCCGGTGTTCGATCCGCTGGTGGCGGCCGATGCGGCAGCACAGCTCACGGTGCAGACCCTGCTTGCCCCGCGCCGCCTTGCCCGGCTGGTGGTGCAGGCGGGCAGCGATCCGGCGGCGCTGACCCTGGAGGAGATGCTTGATCGGCTGACGCAACCGGTGCTGGCGCGCACCGAGAATGATCTTGCGCGCCGCATCGCCTATCGCACGCTGGCGACCATGGCGCAGGTTGCCCGTCGCAGCGATGCCACCCCCGAAGTGGCCGCGGCGCTTGATCAGAAGCTCACCGATATTGCCGGAGCGCTCGCCCGTCGCCGCGCGAGCGGGGCCGAGCGTGCATGGGCGCAAAGCCTCGCGCGCCGCCTGGCCGATGCGGCCGAGCGCGATAAGCTCGCCGCCAGCCTGCCGCGCATGGTGAGCGTGCCTCCCGGCGATCCCATCGGAGAGGATGGCTGGATGGAGCCGGCAAGCCTGCTGGCACCCGGTTTCTGAAAGGGCTCACGACAATGGCAGGCGGCAGCGCATCTCGGCCACCCAGCCGCCCAGCCAAGCCTTTCGCCCGCACGCGCCGGCATCATCACACAGGCCGCCGCGGGGCGCGCCGCACATGGTGGCCGCAATGGCAAGCCTTCGCGGTTGGCACAGTAAACTTTTGGTGCGGCTGCGAAATCGATTACCCGCAAACGGCTTGGATGAGCTATGCGTTGCGCACCAGCCATCGCACAAGGCGCAAGCAAACATGAAAAGCATACCCGCCCAGCTTGCCAGGCCGCAGCACGCGCACGATGCCGCAGCACGGCTTGCCGTTTGGGGGCATCGCCGTGCCTGCACCATTCCCGCCAGGGGCCGGGGGTAAGCGATGGCATTTTCGCGGGGATTGGCGTGGCTTTTGTGCACCAGTGTTGCGGGCACTGGCGCCCTTGCCCAAGACCCGGCCCGGCTGAGCTATCAGGACGCGCAGCAGCGCTATCTTGAACAATCCGACGCGCTTGAGGCGGCGGATGCGGCGGTGCGGGCGGCAGCTTTGCGCTATAAGGCGACGCGCACCATCGGGCGGCCGGAAATCGATGTCGAAGCGCAGGTGCTCGATTTCCAGAAGACGCTGTTTCTGCCGCTCGGCCCGCTCCAGAACGTCGGTGCGGCCTTTGGCCTCACCGATCCGCTGCAATTCCGTATCCGCGAATTGGTGCGCCGCCCGATCATCACCGCGACAATGCCGCTTTATGCCGGCGGCCAGATGGATGCCGCCCGCACCGGGGCCGCCAGCCAACTGGCCATCGAGGAAGCGACCCGCACCGAGGCCACCGCCAAGGGGCTGGCGCAAGTGGCGCGCGCCTATTTCGCGCGGCAACTCGCTGCTGAGGCGCGCGATGTGCGCCGTGATGTGGTGCAGCGGATGGAACAGCTGGTCGCCGATGCGCGCGCGCTGGAGCGCGAACAGCAGATCGCTCGGGCGCAGCGCTTACAGGCCGAAGCCGCGCTCGAACAGGCCATGCGCGAATATGAAAAGGCCGAAGGCGATGTCGCGGCCGCAGAAATCGGCGTGATGGGCCTGCTGCGGCTGGAGGCTCCCGCGCTGCTGGCGACGCCGCTGGCCGTGCGCACGGCGCCGCTGCCTGCTGTCAGCGAGTTTCTCGGCTTTGCGCTTGCCAATCATCCCGCGATCAAGCGGCTCGATGCCAGCGTGACTCTGGCAGGCGCAGGCGTGGATGCGGAAGCCTCGCGGCTGCGCCCGACTGTTTATGCGATGGCGCAATACAATCTCGATCGCCAGAACACCCTGCTGACCGATCCCGATTTCATCTTCGGGCTTGGGGTCAAATACAAGCTTGCCAGCGGGCTTGGGCGCCGCAGCCAATTGGCCGCCGCGCGCGAAACCGAAGCGCAGGCGAGCGCCGGAGCGCGAGAGGCCCGCGCCCAGATCGAAACCGGCGTGATGATCGCGCACAGCCGGGCCGAGACCGCGCGGCGACGCCATGCGCTTTATGCTCGCAGCATCACCGCCGCCGACGAAGCGCTGCGCGTGGCGCGGCTATCTTTCCGCGAAGTGCAGGGCACCAGCCGCGATGTCACCGATGCAGAACTGGTGGCTGCCAGCGCGCGCGTTGAACAGGCGCTGGCGGCCTATGACTATGTTGATGCCCTGATCAATCTGATGGAAGTGAGCGGCCAGATGGAGCGATTGCCCGATTATCTTGAGGCAGCCGGAGGCGGCCAATGACGGAGGCTGCAACACCAGAGGCAAAGCGACGCGGCGCGCTGATACCGGCGGCTGCCGTGCTGCTGACTGTTATCGCGCTGGGCCTGTGGCTGGCGTGGCAGCCCGCGCCCGATCAGGTGCAAGGCCTTGTCGATGCGCGCGAGTTCCGGGTCGCCAGCAAGGTTACCGGGCGCCTCGCGCAGGTCCATGTCGAGGAAGGGCAGCGGGTCACCGCCGGGCAACTGTTAGCCACCATCGACAGCCCCGAAGCGCGTGCCAAGGAGGCGCAGGTCAGCGCTGTGGTCGATGCCGCCGAAGCGCAGGCCAACAAGGCCGAAGCGGGCGCGCGCGCGACCGAAATCGCTGCTGCCGAAGCGCAATGGCGGCGCGCCGTTGCTGCTGCCGATCTTGCGCGGGTTACCTTCGAGCGGATCGACCGGCTGGCCAATGATGGCGTGGTGCCGGGCCAGAAGCGCGATGAGGCGCGCACCAACATGATTGCCACCGATCAGGCCGCCCGCGCTGCCCGGGCGCAATATGATACCGCGCGCGAGGGCGCCCGGCGCGAAGACCGCCGCGCTGCCGAAGCCCAGGCCAGTCAGGCGCGCGGTGCGGCCGCAGAAGTCGCCGTGGCGCTGGCGGAAACGGCCGTGCTGGCACCTGCCGCAGGCGAAGTCGGGCGGCGGCTTGCCCAGCCCGGCGAGTTGGTGGGCGCGGGCTTTCCGATCATGTATGTGACCCAGACCACAAGCCCGTGGGTCACGCTGACCTTGCGGGAGGATCAGCTGAACGGCCTCGCGCCGGGCAGCGCGCTCACTGGCACAATTCCCGCATTGAACGGGGCGAGCGCGCGGTTCCGCGTCACCTTCATGGCACCAGCAGGCGATTACGCGACCTGGCGCGCGACCCGCCAATCGAGCGGCTTCGACATCAAGGGCTTTGAAGTGCGGCTCGCCCCGGTCAAGCCGATCAAGGGGCTGCGCCCGGGCATGTCTGTCCTGTTCGACTGGCCGCAATGAGCTTTGCTGCAAGTTTCCGGCGCGAGTGCGCGTTTCTGGCGCGCAATCCATGGGATCTGGCGCTGTTGACTTGGCTGCCGCTGGTGCTGTGCGGGCTGATTGCGTGGCAATTGTCGGCAGGGGTGATCCGCGATCTGCCGGTCGCGCTGGTCGATGCCGAACGCAGCGCCTTGTCGCGCGACATGGCGATCCGGATCGAAGGCGCGCCAGGCCTGCGGCTTGCCGCCAGCGTGCCCGATATGGCCACAGCCCAAGGCCTGGTGCGCGCAGGGGCCGTCGAGGCGATTGTGCTGGTCCCGCCCGAGGCTACTGCGCGCGCTTTTGAAGGGCGCGGCCAGATCACGCTCTATATGAACGCTGCACATTCGGCGGCATCTGCAACCATCCAGCGCGAAATGGCCGCGATCATCGCCGCCGCCAATGCGCGCGCCGCAGTGGAACAGATTGCCGCAGTATCGCCCCCGGGCAAAGTTCGCCCCGCGCCGATTGCGGTGAGTTCGGTGATCGCTTTCAACGCGCCCGGCAGTCAGGAACAGCAATTGGTCAGCCTGCTGCATCCCGCGCTGCTGCACCTGCTGTTCATGCTGGCGGTGGTGAGCGCCTTTGGGCGCGAATTGCGCGATGGGGCGGTTGCCAAATGGCGGCCCGATGGGGCAGCGCTGGCGGGCAAGGCTGCGCCTTATGTGCTGGCATTCATGCTATGGGGCGGGGCGGTGACGGCCTATCTGGCAGGCCTGCGCGGTTGGACGATCGCGGGCGGCCCGGCGCTGCTGATGGCGGGTTATCTGGCGATGTTTGCGGCCTATGCCGGGGTTTCGTTGCTGCTGCTTGGCCTTACCCGCTGCATGAGCCAGAGCCTGTCGCTCACCGGGCTTTATGCAGGAGCTTCCTTTGCCTTTGCCGGCGCGATCTTTCCGGTCGATCAGGCAAGCAGCTTTGCGAGGGTGTGGGCCGAACTGCTCCCCTTTACCCATTTTGCGCGGCTGCTGGCGCGCGATTGGATTGCGCAAGCACCGGCCCCGCTTGCCGCCGCCCCGCTTGTGCCGCTGGGCGTTATCGCGCTGGTTACCGCGCTGCCCGGCATGTGGCTTTACCTGCGCGCCTCGCAGCGCCCGCAGGACTGGGGGAGGCGCTGATGGGGGCGGCCTTTCGCGCGGTCTTCGCCGCAATATTTGCCGATCGCGCTGCGGCCCTGCTGCTGTTTGGTGCGCCGATCCTTTATGCCGTGCTCTATCCCAGCGCCTATTCCGGCGAGATCGTGGTCGATGCGCCGGTGGTGGTGGTCGATCTCGATCGCAGCGCAGCGAGCCGCGATCTGGTGCGCCGCGCGGCTGCGGTGAGCCAGGCGCGGCTCGTGGCGAGCCTTGCTTCCCCGGCCGAGGCTCAAGGCTGGCTGGCGGCTGACCGGGCAAGCGCGGCAATCATCATTCCGGCAGGCTACAGCCGCGCCATCGCGCAAGGGCGCAGCGGCGAGGTGATGCTAGTGGGGAGCGGTGCGCATCTGCTGCGTGCTTCCACCGCGCTCACCGGCATCGGTGCGGCGCTTGCCAGCACGGCGCGCGAGGCTGCCTTCGAACAGGCGCGCGCTGCTGGCCCCGCGGCCCCGCCTGCGCTCACGCTTGTAAGCCGCCCGCTGTTTAATACCCGCGAAGGTTACGGCGCGGCGGTTTTTCCCGGAGTGGCCTTCGTGATTGTTCACCAATCGCTGCTGCTTGGCCTTGCCTTGCTGGCCGGAACCGCGCGCGAGCGGCTGGGCGCACCGCTCAGCCTCACCCCGGCGCAGTTTGCCGGGCTTGGCCTTGCCGCCAGTGTCATCGCGATGGTGCAGGTGTGCTGGTTTGTCGGCATGGTGTTCTGGTGGCAGGATTATCCGCGCGCTGCTGCGCCCTTGTGGCAGGTGCTGGCGGGAGCGAGCCTGTTTGTGGCGGCCACCGCCGCGCTGGTATTGCTGATCGCCAGCCTGTTTCGCACCCGAGAGCGGCCCCTGCAACTGGGCCTTGGCATCTCGCTGCCGTTGTTTTTTCTGTCCGGCCTGACCTGGCCCGCCGCCGCGACGCCCCCGCCGGTGCTGTGGCTTGCGCGGCTGTTTCCCACAACGCCGGGGCTGGAGGTGATGGTGGGCCTCAATCAGATGGGCGGCACTTTGGCAGACTATGCCGGAGCGCTGGCGAACCTTGCAGCGCTGGCCGCAGTGTTTGGCGCGCTCGCATTCTGGCGCTGGACGTCGCCGGGCCAACTTGCAGTTCCGCGTGGCACATCGCCGGGCACAGCTGGTGCGTGACTTTGATGTTCGGGTGGAAACAAGCTTCGTATTGTTACCAAGATAGTATAGCCTTGGCCAAGGCCAGCGTGCTGCGCTAGCCTTGAAAAACAAGATAACATTACTGCTTTGACGGAGGATAACTGATGCGCCCACGCCTTGCCGTTCTGCTCGCTGCGCTGAGCGCGCTGGCCCCCGTAAGCCTTGCGGCCCAGCAGCGGCTTGACGCGGGGCCGCAGGTGCAAGGAACCTTGGCGCTGCCGCAGCTTTCCGAGGCGGTCACAGTGCACCGCGATGAGCATGGCATCCCCTATATCTTTGCCCAGAACACGCCTGATCTGATCCGCGCGCAAGGCTTTGTGACAGCGCAAAACCGATTGTTCCAGCTTGAATTCTATCGCCGCAGCATCACCGGGCGGCTCGCCGAAGTGGTGGGCGAAGCAGGGCTCGCCAATGATCGCGAGATGCGGCTTGTCGGTCTGCGCCGCAATGCCGTGCGCCATGCCGCGGCGCTGGCACCCGAAGCGCGCGCCTTCATCGGCTGGTATGTCGAAGGGCTCAACGCCTATATTGCCGGCAATGCCAGCGATTATCCGGGCGAGCTTAAACTGCTCGGTATCACGCCCGAGCCCTGGACCATCGAGGATGTCGTCACCATCCTGCACTTTGCCAACTGGTCGCAGGCCGCCAATTACAAGGCCGAATTGCTGACGCAAAAGCTGATTGATCGCTTCGGGCTGGATTATGTCCGCAGCAATCTTTTGCCGATCCTTGTCAATCCTGATCGCAAGGAAAACGCTGCGCGCGCGCCTGAAGGCAGTGCCAGCCAGCTGGCGCTGGGCGAGGGGCGGATGCTGCTTGAACCGGGCGCAGGCGGTGAATGGCTGGCGGTGGGCAGCAATAATTGGGCGGTGGCGCCATCGCGCAGTGCAAGCGGGGCGAGCGTCGTGGTCAACGATCCGCATCTCGATGCCCGCGCGCTGCCCGGATCGTGGCACCCGGTGGGCCTGCATGCGCCCGGCATCAAGGCAATCGGTGCGGCGCTGCCCGGCGTCCCCGGCCTCATCATCGGGCGCACCGGGCAGGTCGCTTTCGGCGTGACCAATGCCTATGGCGATAGTCAGGATCTGTTCGTCGAAGCCGAAGCGCCGGGCCGCGCCGGGCACTATCTCGAAGATGGCGAGGCCGTTCCCTTTGGCACCATCGCCGAGACGATCCGGGTGCGTGACAAGGATGCGCCCGGCGGCTTTCGCACCGAAACACTCACCATCCGCACCACGCGTCGCGGACCGGTCGTTGCCGAAGGGCTCGCAGGCGGCAAGCTGCTCAGCCTGCGCACGGCCGCCGCCGAAATCGCTCCCGGCGGCGGGCTCGGCATTGACAAGCTGCTGACCGCGGGCAACGTGGCTGAGGTCGACAAGGCCGTGCAGGCGATGGACCTGTTCTATTTCAACTATGTCTTCGGCGACAAGCAGGGCGGGATCGGCCACCGCGCCAGCGGGCGCATTCCGATCCGCGCCACCGGGCACGGCGCCTGGCCAACCCCTGCATCGGGGCAGGACAACTGGATCGGCACGCTTCCGCCTTCCATGATGCCGGGCCAGATTTCGCCGGCGCGCGGCTGGGTCGGCACCGCCAATCACGATACCCGGCCCGATAGTCTCGGGCAATATTACACCAGCTATGCCTCACCCGATTATCGTTACAGCCGCATGAAGCAAGTGCTTGATAAGGCAAGCAAGATGACCACCGGCGATCAGCTGGCGCTGATGCTGGACACGCAGAACCTGCAAGCGCCCCGCCTGTTGCCTGCGATGATCGCCGCTCTCGAAAGCGTGCCCGAACAGGCTGATCTGGCGCGCATTCTGGCGGCTTGGGATGGGCGCGACAAGGCGGATGCCGCTGCCCCGCTGATCTATCACCGGCTCTATCAGCAGGTCGCCTTCGAGACTTTCGCCGACGAGATGGGCGAGCAGCTTGCGATGGATTACCTCAAGCAATGGTATGTCTGGCAGGAGCGGTTTGATCGGCTGGTGGCAACGCCGGATGCCCCATGGTTCGATGACACCCGCACCGCCCAGCGCGAGACCCTGCCCGATCTCATCCGCCGCGCCGCTGCCACCGTTCGGCCCAAGCTCGCCGCGCGCCACGGCGCTGATCCGGCGGGCTGGACCTGGGGCAGCGAGCACCGCATCGCCTTCTTCAGCCTGCTGCGCCCGAGTGGGCCGGAACGCGATGCCTTTGGCTTTGACGAAAGGGCAATGGATGGATCGGGCGAAACGGTGATGCGCGCGCGCACCGCCTTCATGGGTGAGCCGGTGGAATTTTTCGCCTCGATGCGCTTTGTTGCCGACATGGCCGATGACGAGAAAGTGCAATCGGTGCTTTCGGGCGGCGCGGTGGATCGCCAGTTCCACCCCCACCAGAAAGATCAGCTGCCCGCATGGAGCGATGGCAAGCTGCTCGACTGGTGGCTTGCGCCCGCCAAGATCGAGGCCAACTCCGTCGCCCGGCAGACGCTTTCACCCGATTGAGCAGACCGGCATCTGCGATCCGGCGGCGCGTGCGGTCGCAGCTCGAATGGCGGTAAAGCCGTTGTTTCCCAAAGGCTTGTTTGGTGGGCGGTGACGGGCTCGAACCGCCGACCCTCTCGGTGTAAACGAGATGCTCTACCAACTGAGCTAACCGCCCGCATCCCCAGCGCGTGTCCGCTTTTGATCGAATCAAACGCGTAGCCCAGGGCGTTCTTTTTGTCATGATTTTCGATCCGTGACATAATCGATGTCACACGCTATCATGCCGCGCCCCCGCCTTAGCGTGGTGGCGCTCGCGGTCAAGCGGGGATGGCAGCGGTGCGCCTTGCCCGATCTTCTAGAAGGTTGTTTTTGCACTGTGATTAACCGGTTTTTCACCGGTGTGACAGTATCTCCCACAAGGTGACCCAGCGTGCTACGGGAAGGAGCAGCGCAGTGCCCCTGATTGCCGATCAAACGCGTCACCTGCTGGCCGGGGCCTATCCCCACGCTCCGGTGATGCTGCCTCACAACCTGTCCGATCATCCCTTGCTTTCGCTTGGTGAATTGGCGCGCGCGGCGGCCGAGCTTGATCCCGATCTGGTCGAACGGCGCGTCCATGATGCGAAGAATGGCGAGGTCTTTACCCTGATCGGGCACGGCGAGGCGGCTGATGTGCTGACGGGCGATGGCCCTGCCGACCAGTGGATCATGCTGCGCTTCATCGAGCGGCTGGCGCGTTACCGTGTGCTGCTGGAAGCAATCATTGCCGAGCTTGGCGACGCAATCACGCACACCACCGGCGCGCCGAAGGGCCTCAAGGGGTTCGTGTTCGTCTCGGCGCCGCACACGCATACCCCGTTCCATTTCGATGCCGAGTTCAACATCCTGTTCCAGATCGCCGGGACCAAGACCTTCGCCACCTATCCGGCGCGCGCGCCCTTCATCGCGCTGGCCGAGCGCGAGGCCTATCATCGCAATGGCGATAACATGCTTGCCTGGCAGGAGACCTATTGGGACGAGGCACAGCTGCATCACCTTTCGCCGGGCGAGGCGGTGTTCGTGCCCTATGCCGCGCCCCATTGGGTCAAGGCCGGGCCCGAGCCGTCGATCTCGCTCTCGCTTACCTGGCAGAACCCGTGGAGCGATGCGCTGGTCGATGCACTCGCGCTCAATCCGCTGCTGCGGCGGCTTGGCCTGCCGGTCACCGATCCCGCCCGTGATGCGGCCGCGCCGCGCTGGCGCGCTGCGGCAGGCCGGATTGCCCAGAAGGCGCGCGTGGTATGAACCTGTTCGTTCCGCCCGAAGATGCGCGCCTGTGGCAGGCGGTGCGCCCGGCTGATGCCGGAACCTATGTGGTTGTCATCAAGCAGGCGCATGAACTGACCGAGGCTGATCGCACAGCCTGGACGCGGCTCAGCCAGCGTGCGGGCAACGATAACATCTTTGCTGCTGATTGGTTTATGGCCAGCGCCCTGCGCCACTGTGCGCCGCGTGGCGGGGTGCGCCTGGTGATTGTCCGGGCGCTCGACGGGGCATGGCTCGGGGTGCTGCCCGTGGTGTTCGAGGGGTTGCTTGGCAATTGCCCGCTGCCCGGCTGGCACTTGTGGCAAAGCGCCAACCAGTTCGAGGCAAGTCCGCTGATCGAACGCGGCGCCGAACACCTGTTCTGGCATTGCCTGCTCACCCAGCTTGATCGCGCGCCGGGGGCGGCGCTGGCGCTGTGCTGCGAGGGTCTGGCGCTTGACGATCCGGGCACGGCGGCACTGATCGAGATGTGCCTTGCCGAGGGCCGTCCGCTCCACCGTATCGGCCAGTTTACCCGCCCGATGCGGGCGGCCGGGCAAGGCATTGATCATGGGCTGGCAGCCCGGCGCAAGCTCGACAAGCGGCTCGATGCCCTGACGCGCAAGCTGACGCGCGAGGTGGGCGATGTGCAGATTGCCACACTGCCGAGCGAGGCAGATCCGGCAGGCTGGGTGGAACAGTTCCTCGCGCTGGAGCAGGCGGGCTGGAAAGGTTCAAGGGCCAGCGCGCTCGCCAGTGCGGCAGCAACGGCGCGGCTGTTTCGCGAAGTCATACGGGTTGGCCATCAGCAAGGCATGGTCCGGCTGATGAGCCTTGAGGCAGGCGGTCAGGTGATCGCCATGACAAGCTGGTTTGCCGGAAAGCGCCGCGCCTACGGCTTCAAGATGGCCTATGACGAGAGCTATCGCAGCTACGCGCCGGGCCGTCTGCTGATGCGCGCCGTAGCCGATGCGAGCGCGGCAACCGATCCCGCCGCTTCCTTCGATAGCTGCGCGCGCGCGGGCGCGCCGGATGATCCCTTGTGGCCAGATGCCCGTGAGTTCGGCGATTTTGTCGTCAGCATTGGTGGCCCTGTCCGCCGCAGACTGGTGGCGGGCGCTATGCAGGCGCGCAAGATCTGGCAGCGCCGTCCCGGCCGGGCGGGCGCGGGCGGCAGGGACACTCTCGCCTGGCAGCCCAACTCCCGCTAGAGGGGGCACATGAAACGCCAGCGCATTCTGGTTCTGGGCACTGGCGGCACCATCGCCGGGAGCGCCGGTTCGGCCACGGGCGCGGGCTACCGCGCAGGCGGGCTTGCGCTCGCAGCCATGCTGGCGGCCGCGCGGAACCTGGGGCTGGCCGCGGAACTGGTTGGCCAGCCGGTGGCGCAGATCGGCTCGCAAGACATCGGCTGGCACGAATGGAGCGCGCTCCACGCTGCCTGCATGGCCGCCTATGCCGATCCGGCGGTGGATGGCATCATCATCACCCACGGCACCGATACGGCGGAGGAAACCGCGCTGCTGCTCGATCTCACCTTGCCTGCGGGCAAGCCGGTGGTGCTGGTCGGCGCGATGCGCCCTGCCGATGCGGTGGGCAGCGATGGCCTGCGTAATCTTGCCAATGGCGTGCGCGTGGCGAGCGACCGCGATGGCGCCGGGCGCGGGGTGATGGTGGTGATGGGCGATGCGGTGTTCGCGGCGGTTGACGTTCGCAAGGCCGCCACCGCCAATATCGATGCCTTCAAGGGTTTCCCGCGCGCCAGCCTTGCCCGCGTGACCCCTGCAAGCCTGACCTGGTTCGGCCCCCCGCACCGCGCCGCTCAGGCCGGGGGCGAGGCAGCGCGCTACCCCTGGCCAGCCAGCTTGCCCCGCGTGGCGATCCTGACGGCCGGAGCCGGAATGGACGCACGACCCGTCGAAGCGCTGCTCGGCATTGGCTGCAAAGGGCTGGTGCTCGCCGGAATGGGGCAGGGCAATGCGCCTGCCGCAGTGCTCGATGCGCTCGAAGCGGCGGCCAAGGCCGGCATTGCGGTTGTGCGATCCACGCGTGTGGATGAAGGCATGGTCGATCGCAATGTCGAGGTTGATGACGATGCGCGCGGCTTCGTCGCCTCGCGTGCCTTTGGCCCGGCCAAGGCGCGCATTCTGCTCCAAGTGCTGCTGGCGAGCGGAATCAGCGAGCCGTGCGCGGTGCAAGCGGCGTTTGATAGCGTTTGAGACGCGCTGCGCTTTACCGGTGTCATGCGGTTGGCGGAGGCACCAGCCCGATCGCTTGCATGATCGCTGCCTGCCCGATCATCACTGCCAGCCAATAGAGCATCGCTGCAATGGCCCGGCCCTTGCCCAGCCCATAGGCTGTCAGGGTAACCCACAGCACTGGCACCACAAAACCAATCCAGATCACAACAGCGCTGCCCAGCGCCATCACCCATACGCCCGCCTCGCGCGGGGCGAGGATCAGCGCGCCTGCAAGGATCGCGGCGAGCCAGAACTCGGCCAGCGCGGTCGCTGCCAGTGTGCCGAGGGCCGGCCGTGGCATGCGGGTGGCGGCCAGCCAGCACGCGCCCACGACAAGGCCCAGCAATGTCGCTGCGGCGATCGGCGCGATATTGAGGAGGATGTAGATCACGCGCGCAAGCTCATCCCCATGGAGTGACGAGATACTTCTCACCCGTCTTCATCTGGCGGTAATCGCAGATCGCGCTCTTTTCCAGCATCCCCTCCAGCGTCACCTTGGCCTTGTAATGGCTGGCAAAGGTGGTGGTGAGGTTCGCCTGGACGCGGCTGCGCATCCGCACCACTGTCTCCATTCCGGCACGTTGGAGGAAGGGGGTTAGCAGCCAGCCGGCGACACACCATTGTAGCCCGTAGGAGGCGGTCAGGATCGTCGGGTTCTGGAGATCGAGCCGCCCGTAGATATACATCTTCTTCTGCTGGTTCGAACCGTAGCGCGAGAATTCGCTCATCTGGCTGACGGCCACCTGCTCCATCGCTTTCAGCACGCCGTCGCTCGCTTGCCCGCCGCCGATCGGGTCGAAGCCGAGGAAAGCGCCGGTCTCGGCAATCGCGGCGCGCAAATCGGTCATGTAGCTGGGAGCCGAGGAATTGACGACATAGTGCGCGCCTTGCGACTTGAGCAGCGCGACATGCTCATCCTTGCGCACGATATTGACGAGCTTCATCCCATCCTCGATGCAGATGCGATTGAGCATCTGGCCGAGGTTCGAGGCGGCGGCGAGGTGGACGATGGCCGAATGGCCTTCCATCTTTGCGGTCTCGACAAAGCCCAGCGCGGTCATCGGGTTGACGAAGCTCGATGCGCCAACCTCCGAGGAATGCTCACCCAGCGGCAGGCACATCATCGCGTCCGCAATGGCGTATTGCGAAAACGCCGAGCCGGGCACGCAGGCGACGCGCTGGCCCATCAGGGCGCGTGCCATGTCGGAATCGCCGGTGGCGATGACTGTGCCCGCGCCTTCGTTCCCGGCAGGCAGGCGCTGGCCGTGGCGGCCCTTGTTGCCGGTCAGGAACGGCTCGGGCATGGTGGCGACGACCTTGCCGGGAGAATATTCGGCAGTCTCGAAATCGGCAGCGCTCGTAAGGATCGCAAGGTCCGACGGGTTAATGGGAGCTGCCTCCATCTTGACCAGCACCTGATTGCCGGTGGGCGCGGGGAACTGGCTTTCTGCAACCTCCAAAGTCAGCTTGCCGTCGGCGGTGAGAGTGGTGAAGAGCTGCTTTCCTGTGGTCATGGCGATTGTCTCCCTTGGTTGCTGGCGGGCGTAGGGTTTCTGGTTGCGATTGACAACGGGCACGGCTGGCCCACCCCGCTGCGACTAACCTCGCCTACGGCTCGGCAAGTCTCGCTCCCCTGCCGCCTGCGGGAGGGGTTGGGGGTGGGCATACGTCAGGGATAGGTTGCCTCGACAAAGTAAAGCCCGTGCGGCGGCGCGTTGAGGCCGAGTGCATTGCGATCGCGCGCGGCCAGCGCCTCGGCGATGCGGCTTTCCGGCCATGTGCCTGCGCCGACCAGCTTCAAGCACCCCACCATCGAGCGCACTTGGTGATGGAGGAAGGAGCGCGCGGCGGCGTGGATGTGCACTTCCTCGCCGATCCGCTCGACCCGCAATTCATCGAGCGACTTCACCGGGTCTGCCGCCTGACAATGGACCGAGCGAAAGGTGGTGAAATCATGCCTTCCGACAAGCGCCTGCGCGGCGCGGTGCATGGCGTCTGCATCGAGCGGCTGGGCGACATGCCATGCCCGGTTGAGGCTGAGCGTCAGCGGCGCGCGGCGGTTGGCAATGCGATAGAGGTAACGCCGCCCCGTGCAGGAAAAGCGCGAATGCCAATCATCTGCCACCACCGCGCAGGCGGTCACCGCAATCGGCGCGGGTCTGAGGTGCGCGTTCAACGCTTCCATCAGGCGGAAGGGCGCAATGTCCTTCGCCAGATCGACGTGGCTGCGCATCGCGAGGGCATGGACGCCCGCATCGGTGCGCCCGGCGCTGTGGAGCGTGGCTTGCTCGCCGGTGACGCGCTCCACCGCCTCTTCGACCGCCTGCTGCACGCTTGGGCCGTGGGCCTGACGTTGCAGGCCGAAGAAGGACGTGCCGTCAAATTCAAGGGTGAGCGCAAAGCGGGTCATCGGTCATACCTCGTCATTGCGAGGAGCCTAAGGCGACGAAGCAATCCATGGGCTGCCCTCGCCACCAAATGTGACGGCCGTCCATGGATTGCTTCGCTGCGCTCGCAATGACGATCATTGGAGAATTGTCCCCGCCACGATGCTGCGCCCGTTGAGGAAGGCGGCTGCGTCCATCGCCGGCTTGCCCGCCGGTTGCAGGCGCACCGGGCGCAGCGCGCCTTGCCCGCAAGCGACGGTGAGCGCCCCGTCGAGCACCTCGCCGGGAGCGCCCCCGCCTTCGGCTACCTCGGCAAAGAGCAGCTTGACCCGCTCTCCCCCTAGCTCGAACCATGCGCCGGGAAAGGGCGCGAGCGCGCGCACCTTGCGCTCGATGGCCTCAGCGCTGGCCGCCCAGTCGATGCGGCTTTCCGCCTTGTCGATCTTGGGCGCATAGATCGCTGCGCTGTTGTCCTGCGGCTCGGGCGGGAAGGCGGCAAGATCGGCCAGCACTTTCGCCATCGCATCCGCGCCAAGCCCGGCCAGCTGCGCGGTAAGCTCGCCCGTGGTCTTGCGCTCCACCGGCACGCTCACCTTGTGCAGCATCGGCCCGGTATCGAGCCCGGCTTCCATCTGCATGATCGTCACCCCCGTCACCGCATCGCCCGCCGCAATCGCGCGGTGGATCGGCGCGGCCCCGCGCCAGCGCGGCAACAGGCTTGCATGGATGTTGAGGCACCCGAACAGCGGCGCATCCAGCACCGCCTGCGGCAGGATCAAGCCATAGGCCGCCACCACCGCGACATGTGCCTCCAGCGCTGCAAACGCAGCCTGCGCCTCGGCCCCCTTGAGCGAAACAGGCGAGCGCACCATCAGCCCCAGCGCCTCCGCTGCCACCTGCACCGGCGTCGGGCTCAGCTTCTTGCCGCGCCCTGCGGCGCGTGGCGGCTGGGTGTAAACGCAGGCAATCTCGTGCCCTGCTGCATGAAGCGCGCGCAGCGCCGGAACCGCGAAATCCGGCGTTCCCATGAAGATGATGCGCATAAGCTTTGTTGCGAGCCTTTGTGAAGCGATCCGCAGCCCCTATCTGTCAGCCCATGGCATCGCAAGAGATCGAAGCATTGGCGGGCGCGCTCGCCCGGCTGCCGGGGCTGGGCCCGCGATCGGCGCGGCGCGCGGTGCTGTGGCTGGTCAAGAACCGCAACGGCGCGCTGCCTGCGCTGCTCGAGGCTTTGGGTGAGGTTTCGGAGCGGCTTGTCGAATGTTCGGTTTGCGGCAATGTCGATACCTGCGACCCTTGCGGCATCTGCGCCGATCCGCGCCGCGACGCGCGCACGCTTTGCGTGGTTGAGGATGTCGCCGATGTCTGGGCGCTTGATCGCGCGCGGCTGTTTGCTGGCCGTTATCACGTGCTGGGCGGCAAGCTGTCGGCGCTCGACGGGGTGGGGCCGGAAGATCTCAACATCGCCAGCCTCATGGCGCGGGTGGCTGATGGCGTGGTGGATGAAGTGGTGCTGGCGATGAATGCGACGCTCGAAGGCCAGACCACCGCCCATTACCTCGCCGAACGGCTCGAAGGTCTGCCCTTGCGGGTGACGCAGCTTGCCCATGGCCTGCCGGTGGGCGGCGAGCTTGATTATCTCGATGAAGGCACGCTCGCCCAGGCGCTGCGGGCGCGGCGGCCGGTGGGATGAACCGCCTCCAGCGCCTTGCCACAGGGATGTTCGGCCCGGGCGTGGAGCGCGAATCGCGCCAATGGCTGGTCGAATGCGGCCATTGTGGCCATACCGACAGCGTCTGGGATCTCGGCGGCATCCGCTACAAGGCGAGCGGGACGAAACGGCTGCCCGGACGTCGCGGGGGCTGCGGCCACCCCTCGATGCGCGTGGTTTATCGATTGCCCTGATTGCAGCATCGCGCTTGCGCAAGCGCTGCGCCTCTCCTATTTTCACGGGCATCATGGCTATCCGCGAAATTCTCGAAGTGCCGGACCCCCGGCTGAAAACCATCTCGGCCCCGGTCGAACCGCACGAGTTTACTGCTGATCTGCGCGCGCTGGTCGAGGACATGTTCGAGACGATGTATGATGCCCCCGGCATCGGCTTGGCGGCCATTCAGGTCGGCGTGCCCAAAAGGGTGCTTGTGATCGATCTGCAACCCGAGGATCCGGATGCGCCGCCGGTAGAATGCGATCATGATCATGGGCACGATGGCCATAAGCACACCCACCCGGCCACCAGGCGCGAGCCGCGCGTTTTCATCAATCCGGTGATCCTTGATCCCGCAGCGGAGCTTTCGACCTATCAGGAAGGCTGCCTGTCGGTGCCCGAGATCTTCGCCGATGTGGATCGCCCGGCGACCTGCACCGTGCGCTATCAGGATCTCGACGGGGCGGTGCATGAAGAGCGTTTGGAAGGCCTGATGGCAACCTGCCTCCAGCACGAGATGGATCACCTCGAAGGCATCCTTTTCATCGATCATCTCTCGCGATTGAAGCGCACGATGGCTCTGAAAAAGCTGAAGAAAATCCGCCAAGCAGCATGATGCGTTTTGCGAACCCGCCTCCGCGGGTTCGTTCTCGGTGAGTCTTTGGTTGCCCTACCGCTTCGCGACTTGAGGGCGAAGCCCCTTCGCTGCGCTGCGAAGCACCTGCGGGCGGGCGTTTTTGGTTGGCCTATCTCCGCGCTGCTCGAGGCCGCGTGCCCTTGCGGCGCCGCGCCATTTCCATTCTCCCCCCGTCACCCAGGACGTGATCCGGGGTTTGGCTTTCTTCGGGATAAGCGGATCAAGGGACTGGCGTTCTCCATTCGTTCCGTGTAGGACAGAAGCATGGACCCGGTGATTCTTGCTGTTGCGTGCTTGCTGATCGGCCTTGGCGTGGGCGGGGCGGTGTGCTGGCTGCTCGCCTCTCGCCCGGTCGCTGATCTGCGTGAACGGCTCGCTGCGGCAGACGCGGCGCTGGCGAGCAAGGAGGCGGAATTCAAGCGGGCGATTGCCGAGTTGGGCGATGCGCGGATCGAAGTGGCAGCGCTGGGCGAACGGGCGGCGCGGGCCGATGAAGTGGCAGCCCAGCTCGATGCCGCGCGCGAAGAAAACGCGCGTTTTCGGGCCGAGCGTGCCGGGTTCGAAGAGCAGAAGCGCTTGCTCGAAGAATCGCGCGCCAATCTGTTGAAAGAATTCGAGAACACGGGGGCCGCCGTGCTGGGCCGCGCGCAGGAGGCTTTCCTCAAGCGCGCCGAGGAACGGCTTGGCCATTCCGAAAAGGCGAGCGAGGAAAAGCTTAAGGCGCTGCTCTCGCCGGTGGGTGAAAAGCTGGCGAGTTATGAACGGCAAGTCGCCGATTTGGAGGCCAAGCGCACTGATGCCTTCGGGCAGCTCGCTGGTCTCATTCAGTCGATGCGCGATGGGCAGGAACAGGTCCGGCGCGAAGCGCAGCGACTCGGCAATTCGCTGACCAACGCGCCCAAGGCGCGCGGACGCTGGGGCGAGAAGGCGTTGCAGAATCTGCTCGAACAATGCGGGCTGGCCGAACACACCGATTTCTTCCTTGAACATTCGGTTGCCACCGACGATGGCCGCCTGAGGCCTGATGCGATTATCCGCATTCCCGGGGGCAAGATGCTGGTGATCGATTCCAAGGTCTCGCTCAATGCCTATCAGGCCGCGTTCGAAGCGGATACGGATGAAGCCCGCGAACGCGCGCTCGCCGAACACGTCCGCTCGATGCGCGGCCATGTCCAGACCCTGGGGGCCAAGAGCTACCAGTCGCAATTCGAGGATGCGCCTGATTATGTGGTGATGTTTGTGCCCGGCGAGCATTTTGTGGCTGCCGCGCTCGAACATGATCCCGAATTGTGGAATTTCGCCTTCGATAAGCGGGTGTTGCTGGCAACGCCCACCAATCTGGTCGCGATTGCCCGCACTGTCGCGCAGGTGTGGCGGCAGGATGGGCTTGCGCGCGAAGCCCAGGAGATCGGCCGGATGGGCGCGGAGCTTTATGATCGGCTACGCGTTGCATCCGAGCATTTGAAGCGCGTGGGCGGCGGGCTGGAAAGCGCTGTCAACAATTACAACAAATTCGTTGGCAGCTTTGAACGCAACGTGCTGACCTCGGGCCGTAGGCTGGCGGAAAAAGGCGTCGAGATCGGCAAGCAGGCGATCGAGGACGCTCCGCTGGTTGAGGCCGCACCGCGATACAATGCGGCTGATGGCGATGCAGTCGCGGTGGATTATCCCGCACTTGAACCGCGCAGGGACGCAGCCGAGTAATCAGCCATCAAGCGCCGCGAGCACTTCGTAAGCGAGCACAGCGCCTGCCACTGCAGCATTGAGCGAATCGGCGCGGCCTTTCATTGGCATTGTCACGCGCAGATCGCAGGCGGCCTCGTAAGCCTCGGGCAGCCCTTGCGATTCGTTGCCCACCAGAACAAAGCATGGCGCCTGATAAGGGGCTCCGCGATAGGGCACTGCCTCGCGCAGGCTCGCGGCCACCAGTTGGCCATCTGCGCTGCGCAGCCAGCGCGAAAAGTCTGCCCATCGCGCCTGCGCCAGCGAAACGGTGAACACCGCGCCCATGCTGGCCCGCACCGCCTCGGCGCTGAAGGGATCGGCGCAATCGTCGATCAGGATCAGCCCACCAGCGCCCACTGCATCGCAGGTGCGCAGCATCGTGCCGAGATTGCCCGGATCGCGCAGCGCCTGCGCGACCAGCCACAGCGGCGCGGCGCTGCGATCCAGCCGCTCAAGCCCGGTGTCCCATTCGTCAAACACGCCCGCAACGCTTTGCGGATTGTCCTTGCCGGTGATCTTGGCGAGGATATCAGGCGTGGTGGTGATCACCTCTCCGCTGCCTTTCTCGACCGCGCTTACGAGCCGGGCGAGCATATCGTGACCCATTGCCGCGCGTTCGTTGCACTCGGCCATGATCAGCAGCTTGGGCACCCGCCCGCTCTCGCGCGCGTCTTCGAGCAGGCGCAGCCCCTCAACCAGAAATTGGCCCGCACGCCGCCGGTGCTTCTTGTCGCGCAGGCTGCGCAGATATTTGACCGTAGGATTGGAAAAGCCAGTGATGTGCCTTTGCATCGCGCGCGCCCGGGAGCCGTAAGGCCCCGCCTCAATCCTCGCCGAAGCCAGCTTCGATCAGGCCGCACAGATCAGCCAGCACCCCCGGGGCATCGGCACCCGTCACGGCCACTTCGACGACATCACCCTTCGCGGCCCCGAGCATCATCAAGCCGAGGATCGATCCGCCCGCCGCAGTGTTGGGCGGCTTGCTAACGGTTACCCGCACGCCTTCGGGCAGCGCTGCCACCGCGCCGACGAATTTGGCGCTGGCACGCGCATGCAGGCCCCGGCGGTTGACGATGGTAACGCTGCGGCGCGCTTCCTCCATGGCCCGTGCCCCTGTCCTTGCCCTTACGCCTTTGCCGTCGCAGCGGCCGCGCTCTGCCCAAGCAATTCGCTTGCCACCGTGATATAATTGCGCCCCGCCATCGCGGCGGCTGCGACCGCCGCGCTCACGTCCATCGCCTTGCGTGCGCCCGCAAGCCGGATCAGCATCGGCAGGTTGATGCCCGCAATCACCTCGACTCGCCCGGCATCGAGCAGCGAGATTGCCAGGTTCGAAGGCGTGCCGCCGAACAGGTCGGTGAGGATGATCACGCCTGCGCCGCTATCCACGACCCGGATCGCCTTGGCGATTTCTGAGCGGCGCTGCTCCATGTCGTCATCGGGCGCGATGCAAATTGTCGCCACCGCCGGTTGCGGGCCGACAACATGTTCCATTGCCTCGACAAATTGGTCGGCGAGGCGACCATGGGTTACCAGGATCAAACCGATCATGCGGGAAAAAGCATCCGTTCTGCAACTGCCAAGGGGCAGCGATAAGAGAGGGGCATGGTGGGCTGACTCGTCATCGGCGCCTGTCCTGTTCGATTTCTTCGGCCGCGCGGCTGCCCAGATTGCGATGGCGGACAGTGGGCGAAAATCCCGCTTCGCGCAAGGCCCGCGCCATCAATTCGGCGGTATAGACCGAGCGGTGCCGCCCGCCGGTGCAGCCAAAAGCGACATGGACATAGGGTTTGCCCTGCGCTTCGTAACGCGGGAGCAGCAACAGCAGCAGATCGCGAATCCGTGCGAACGCTTCGGCAAAGGCGGGGTCACGCTCGATATGTGCGCCCACCGCCGGATCCTGCCCGGTCTGCGCGCGCAGTTCCGGCACCCAGTGCGGGTTGTCGAGAAAGCGCATGTCGAACACCAGATCAGCCAGCGGCGGCATCCCGCGCGCAAAGCCGAAGCTCGAAAGGGTCAGCGTCAGCGGAACCGCAGCCTTGCCTGCCCCTTCGCCGGGTGCAGCCGAGGCGAACAGGCCGCGCACATGCTCCTGAAGATCCTTGGCGCTGAGCGCGCTGGTGTCGATCACGATTTCGGCCCAGCGCCGCAGCGGTTCGAGCAATTCGCGTTCGGCCGCAATGCCTTCCATCACCGGGCGGCCACGGGCCAGCGGATGGCGGCGGCGGGTTTCATTGTAGCGCCGTTCGAGTTCGTGCCCGGCGCACTCCATGAAGATGAACGAGACTGCCAGATCGCTGCGCGTCGCAAGATCCTTGGCGAGCGCGATGATTTCGGCTGGCACAAAGCCGCGCGTGCGCGTGTCGAACCCGATGGCGAGCGGCCCGCGCTGGCCATCGGGCGCACGCTCACCGGCTTCGGTGGCAAGCAGCCGCTTCAACAGGCGCACCGGCAGGTTATCGATAGTTTCCCAGCCGAGATCCTCAAGCGCATCGAGCACGGTCGATTTGCCTGCACCGGCAAGGCCCGTGACAAGCAGCAGCCGTTGCGGGGCCGGTGCGGTGGCGGGAGCGGGGGGGGCGGCAAACTTGCTCATGGCTACAACGGCTACGCTTATGCGGGATTGGCAGGCGCGCTGACAAGCCCGTGCACCGCCAAAGCCCACTCGGCGCGGATCGCGGGGGCAAGCGTGCCGGGGCAGAAGGAAAGCTGCGGGATCGCAAGGCCGAGGATGTCGCGCCGGGGGGCGACCTCAGGCAGGCGTTCGCCCTCCGGCCCGCCCAGCGTGAGGATAAGCGCGACTGGCGCCGGGGCGGCCAGCGGCATCGCAACGATGCCGATGCCGTGCACTTCGATAAGGCCTTCAATATGCGGCGGCGGCGCGGCGATGATATGATCCTCGCAGCGCTTAAGGCTCACTGCATCATCGCCGATCAGCCCCGCACCGCGATCCAGCAGCGCGAGCGCGAGCGAGGATTTGCCGCTGCCCGGTGGCCCTTCGATCAGCAGCGCGCGCGTGCCGATCACCACGGCGCTTGCCGCCATCACCACGTCGCCCGGCGCGCTCATGCGGCCGGCAGCTTGAGGCGCAGGCACGCGCCAGGCGCCCCGCCGGGGCGGTCTTCGGCGGTCAGGGAGCCATCATGCGCCTCGGCGATGGTGCGCGCGATCGCAAGGCCAAGCCCCGAATGATTGCCGAAGCTTTCGCCCTCGGGCCGGTCGGAATGGAAGCGGCGGAACACTTTTTCGCGCGCGTCGGCGGGGATGCCGGGGCCGCTGTCCATCACCGCAAGGCTCACCCAGCGCCCGTCATTATTTATGGCGACTTCGATCGGCGCATCGGTGGGCGAGAAGGACACCGCATTGTCGAGCAGGTTTTCCACCACCCGTTCAAGCCGCATCGGGACCCCCGCAACGCGCGCGGCATAACCGGTGGCGGTGAGGTGGATGGGGTGGCCATCATTCAGCGCGCGGTCTTCGCGCCCGCCGATGATTGCACGCACCAGATCTGCCAAGTCCAGCTTTTCAAGCGTAGCGCGCGACATTTCGGCATCGATCCGGCTGGCATCGGAGATTTCAGAAACCAGCCGGTCGATGCGGCGCACGTCATGCGTGGCGATCTGGATCAGTTCGCCGCGAAGCTCAGGGTCATCGACGCGCGGCAGGGCCTCGATCGCACCGCGCAGCGACGCCAGCGGGTTCTTGATTTCGTGCGCGACATCGGCAGCAAAGCTGTCGACAGCATCGATCCGGCTGCGCAAGGCGGCGGTCATGTCAGAGACTGTGCGGGCAAGCACGCCGATCTCGTCGGAACGCTGCGGAAGGCGCGGGACTTCGACCGCGCGCTCGCGCCCCTGCCGCACTTTCACCGCCGCGCTGGTAAGCGCCTGCAACGGCGTGACAATGGTGCGAGCCAGGAACAGCGAGAGCGCAATCGAGGCACCCAGCACCAGCAGCACGGCAAAGCCCAGCGTGGTGCGCGCTGCGCGCACGGCCTGAGTGATGTCGACCGCATTGCGCACGGTCAGCAGCGTTGCCCCTTGCAGGCCCACGGGCGCTGCCGCCGTGATCACGGGCGTGCCATCGCGCCAGTCATACAGCCGCACTTGCGAAAGCCCCAACTCGCGCGCGCGGGCAAGTTCGGGCCAGGCATCGGCTTCCTGCGCCTCGGGCTCGCGGTAATCGGTGATCGGCTCAGCCGCGACCAGCGTATCGACAGTGCGATCAAGCCAGCGGGAAAAGCGCTGTTCCCAGTCATCATCGGCGATATCATTGAAGCGGAAGGCGGGATCGGCCAGCGCGAAACTGTCGGCGGTGAGCTTGCCTTCGGCATCGAACAGGCGCAGGCGCATCCGCTGTTCCTTGCCGATCTGCACCAGCAGCGCTTCCTGCCGTTCGCGCGTGGCCCCGGCCAGTGCCTCGGCGGTGATCTGGGCTTCGATGCGCGCGAGCTTGAAGCGTTCATTGACAAGCTGCGTGCGGTAGCCGTCAAGGTAGAACAGCCCGCCGCCCAGCAGTGCGAGCGGCAGGATGTTGACCACCAGAATGCGCGCGGTAAGCGTGAAGCGCCCCGGCAGCAGCCCACGCTGGCGCTGATTGCTGCGGCTGTCAGGCATCGTTGAAGCTGTAACCTGCCCCATAGAGCGTATCGATTGCGGCAAAGCCCGGATCGACAGCGCGAAACTTGCGGCGCATCCGCTTGATGTGGCTATCGACAGTGCGATCATCCACGAACACATCATCGGGGTAGGCGGCATCCATGAGCTGGTTGCGGCTCTTGATGACGCCCGGACGGATCGCGAGCGCTTCGAGGATCAGAAACTCGGTGACCGTCAGGCTCACCGCGCGCCCGTCCCAGGTGACGGTGTGGCGCGCCGGGTCCATGAACAGGCGGCCCTGCCGGATCATCGGGCCGGCGGGCGGGGCGACAGGCTCATGGCCGATACCGGCGCCTGCCTCGCGCAGCGGCTCGGCGCGGCGCAGGATGGCGCGGATGCGGGCGATCAGCAGGCGCAGGCTGAAGGGTTTGGCGATGTAATCATCCGCGCCCAGTTCAAGGCCCATTTCCTCGTCGTTTTCGTCATCCTTGCTGGTGAGAAAGATCACCGGCAGCGCCGAATGTTCGCGCACCTTGGCGAGCAGTTCGAGCCCATCCATCTTGGGCATCTTGATGTCGAATACGGCCAAGTCGGGCGGGTTTTCGATGAGCGCCTTCAAGGCCGTCTCGCCATCGGAATAGAGCCGGGTGGCAAAGCCTTCCGACTTGAGCGCGATCGAGACCGTGGTGAGGATGTTGCGATCATCATCGACCAGCGCGATCTGCCAGGGACGCGCAGGTTCAGCCGGTGCGCTCTCGCCCGGCCCGGGTTCCTGGGCATCGCCTGCTGGCATTGCGTTCTCCTTGCCTCGCGCCACTGCTTTTTGCTGCGTGTGGGCCAAGGGTAGCGCCAAGCGCGCGGTCACACAATTGCCGCTGGCCGCGCGGCGCTCTGCCGAGGTTCCACAACGCCTCGCCGCACATAGTTTGGGGCGGTTTGACGCCGCAGCAGCGGCACTCTATGGCGCAGGCGGTGAGGGAGTGACTCGGCGCGCCTCTGCGGCAATCCGCCCATGGCTGCATAGGTATGCACAAGCCTATGAGAGCCAAGCATGCAAGCCCGGGCCGAAGTTGCAATTTCACGCCGCCTTGCTGCCACGCCATCAGGCTCAGGAGACACGACTTTGACCGTTCTTGCTCACTCGCTCGCCGCCCAGGGCTTCCGGACCTCGGCCGAGATCCACGCCAATCTTGGCACCTCGGCGCTGGTCGAACATGCCCTCAAAAAGGGTGAGGGCAAGCTGACCAAGCACGGTGCGCTGCTGGTCGAAACCGGCAAGTTCACCGGGCGCAGCGTCAAGGACAAGTATATTGTCCGCGATGCCGAAACCGAAAACACTATCAACTGGGGCACCATCAACCAGCCGATGAGCGAGGAACACTTCGCGGTGCTGAAGGCCGATTTCCTCAAGGAGCTTGAGGGCCAAAGCGAACTTTACGTCGCCGACCTGTTCGGCGGCTCGCAGCCGGAATACCGCGTCAACGTGCGCGTCATCAACCAGATGGCCTGGCACAACCTGTTCATCCGAACCCTGCTGGTGCGCCCGACCGCTGACGAAGTGGCGAGCTTCGTGCCGGAATACACCATTATCAACCTGCCAAGCTTCAAGGCCGATCCGGCACGCCACGGCTGCCGCAGCGACACGGTGATTGCGGTGAGCTTTACCGAAAAGCTGATTCTCATTGGCAACACCGAATATTCGGGCGAAATGAAGAAGGGCGTGTTCGGCCTCTTGAATTACCTGCTGCCCGCGCAAGGCGTAATGCCGATGCACTGTTCGGCCAACATCGGCGCGGATGGCCGCTCGGCCATCTTCTTCGGCCTGTCGGGCACCGGCAAGACCACCCTCAGCGCCGATGCCAGCCGCACGCTGATCGGCGATGACGAGCACGGCTGGTCGGACACCGCGGTCTTCAATTTCGAGGGGGGCTGCTACGCCAAGATGATCAATCTCTCGGCCGAAGGCGAGCCGGAGATCTACGCCACCACGCAGATGTTCGGCACGATCCTCGAAAACGTCGCGATGGACGAGGCGACGCGCGCGCTCGATTTCACCGACAGCAGCAAGACCGAAAACACCCGCGGCGCCTACCCCATCGAGTTCATCCCGAACACGTCGGAAAAGAACCTCGGCCCGGCGCCGTCGAACGTCATCATGCTGACCGCCGATGCCTTTGGCGTGCTGCCCCCGATTGCCCGGCTGACTGCCGATCAGGCGATGTATTATTTCCTTTCGGGCTACACCGCCAAGGTCGCGGGCACCGAGATCGGGGTGACCGAGCCCGAGGCGACTTTCAGCACCTGCTTCGGCGCCGCCTTCATGCCGCGTCACCCGAGCGTTTACGGCAACCTCTTGAAAGAGCGCATCGGCAAGGGCGGGGCGGAATGCTGGTTGGTCAACACCGGCTGGACTGGCGGCAAGTATGGCACCGGCAGCCGCATGCCGATCAAGGCTACCCGCGCGCTGCTCAACGCGGTGCTCGATGGCAAGATGGACGATGTCGAGTTTCGGCGCGATCCCAATTTCGGCTTCGAAGTGCCGGTGTTTGTCCCCGCACTTGCCGAAGCCGGGCTTGACCAGACCATCCTCGACCCACGCGCCACCTGGGCGGATGCGGCCGAGTATGACGCAACTGCTCGAAAGCTGGTGCAATTGTTCATCGACAATTTTGCGCAATTCGAGCCGCACGTCGATGAAGGCGTCCGTCAGGCCGCGCCCGCACCCGTCGCCGCCTGATCTGACCATTATCCCATTTGGAGAGGAGAGCCCCGCCCGGCGCAAGACCGGAGCGGGGCTTTTTCTTTGAATTGCCGCATGTTTGAGCCACTATGCGCCGTGACAGCACGAGTCGCGAGGGGAGATGACATGAGCATTCTTGACGGTATTCTGAAAGGCATTGGCGGCGCGCCTGATGATGTGGTGAACCTTGCCAAACAGGTCGGGCTTGATCCGGCTGTGGTGGAACAGGCGATCGGTGCGCTCGGCAAAACCCACGCGATGGATGGCGACACAGTCAGCCTCGCGGCGGAAAAGACTGGTCTCAATCCCGAAGTGCTCCAGCAGATCGTTGCAGCCATCGGCGGCGAAGGCTCGCTGGCGAATTTCGCCTCGATTCTTGACCGGGATGGCGATGGCAATCCGGTCAACGATATCATGGGCATGGCCAAGGGGCTGTTCGGCAAGAGCTAGCGACGCTTGCGCAGGGGCGGCGGCGACGGTCTTACCCCCGCGCCCCTGCAATATAGCGGCTGACAGTATTGGCCATCACATCAAGCGGCGCATTGCCGCCTAGAACTACAGCGGTGTTGAACGCGCGCATGTCATAGCGCGAACCCAGCGCGTCTTGCGCAAGCGCTCGCTGGCGGACGATTTCGGAATGGCCGATCTTGTAGCCGCAGGCCTGCCCCGGCCAGCTGCAATAACGATCCACCTCGCTGGCGACTTCTTCCACCTTCGAGCCGTTTTCCTCGACAAAGAACCGCCGCGCTTCCTCGCGCGTCCAGCGCTTGTGGTGGAGGCCTGTGTCCACCACCAGCCGACAAGCGCGAAAGGCGAGGGCTTGCAGATAGCCTAGTCGGCCGACCTTGAAATCATCATAGGCGCCCAGTTCGTCCGCCAGCTGTTCGGCATAAAGCGCCCAGCCTTCGGAAAAGGCGTTGAACGCCAGGATCGAGCGGATCAGCGGCAGGCGGTTGGAAAATTCGCCCTCCCAGACATGGCCCGGAATGCTTTCGTGGAAGGTAAGATCGGGCAGATCATACTTGCGGTGCAGGTCGGGCGTGCGAAGGTTGATCCACATCCGCCCGGGAATGGTGCCATCCTTGCTGCCTGCCCCGCCATAGGCCGCAGGCGCGCCGAGTTCTTCGGCAAGCGGCAGGCGGCGCACTTCGAGCGGCGGATTGACAAGCTGCGTGAAGGCGCGCGGCATCTGCGCGGTAATCCAGGCAATGCGTTCCTCAATAAAGGCGATGATGGCAGCGCGCCCCGCATCGCCGGGTGGAAACTGATAGGCGGGATCCTCGCCCAGCGCGCGCATCCGCGCGCCAACGCTGCCCTTGGTGTAGCCCAATTCTTTCAGGATCGTGTCCATCCGGCCGTGCAGGTCTTTCAGCTCATCACGGCCCTGTTCGTGGATTTCATCGGGGGTGAGCGCCGTCGTGGTCGAAGCGCTGACTGCCCATGCGTAATATTCATCGCCCCTCGGCTGGGCCCACATGCCGGCGTGGCTGGCGGCGATGGCACGCTGGCTTTTGATCTCCTCAAGCTGCACGGCCAGCATCGGCTGGATGCCTTCGGCGACAATCGCTTTCACAGCGCGCAAGGCCATGTCATTGCCGCCGAATTGCGATGCGGCGAGCGGCCCGGCATAGCTTTCCTCAGCCCCTCTGATGGCGGCTTCCATCTGGGCGATGGTCTTGTCGAGCAGGAAGTCGGGCGCCACGAGGCCGAGGCCGCGATTGAACTTGAGCCGATCGGTTTCAGCGGCGAGGATTTTCGGGATCTCGCTCACCCGGGCGACATAATGCACCACATCATCGATCGCGCGAAGCGGCTGGGTCGAGCTGAAAAAGCGAGGGTAATCGATGTAGCCGCCGACATTCTGGACGATGTTGTAGGGTGCATTGCGCCAGCTGCCGACAGCGACCGAACCATAGGGCAGGGCCATCCCTTCAAGGGCCCTGGCAAAGGCGCTTTCGACCACTTCAAAGCCGACCACCTGATCGGGGGTAAGCCCGGCGCGGGGGTAGGCGCGCGCTTCGGCGAGAAGTTTCTTCAAGGTCGCGGCGTAATCGGTCTCGCCTGCCTTGCCCGGCTCGCCAAAGGTGCTGCGCCAATGCGCATATTCGCCGACATCGACGCCAAGCCCGGTGGCGCGGCCCGGCTCGTGAGCGAGCATGGCATAGGCGATCTTATCGAGCGCGGCATCGGCGGCGGTGCTGGCCGCAGCCGTGCCAGCGGCCGCCGTGTTGGCCACCGGCGCGCCTTTCGCGCAGGCGGGCAGCAGGGCAAGGGCAGCAGCCCCGGACGCGCCGAGCCCGATCCGGCCAAGCGCGTCGCGGCGCGTGAAATCAGCGTCGATTGTTCTCATGGCGCCGAGATGTGAAGGCGCGTCAGGGACGAGTCAATCGCCGCGCCCAGCGCCGGGTCGACATTCAGCCTCCACGGCCTGAAATCTGCCCGCCTCCACACTTGCGGTTCCGCAGCCGACATGGCTGCTGCGCTCCGGATGGCCGAAGCGCAGCCTTGTCGCCGCGTCATCCACGCAATGCCGATCGGGCCTAATCTTTCAGCATGTCGGGGGTGTTGCCGCCCTCTGCTGCGAGCATGTTGAGCACAGCATGGTGCAGATTGATGTTTTCCTCAGCCGTGCCGCTATAGCCTGCCATTCCGAGCTCTTCGGCCAGTTCCTTGCGATTGGCAAAGCTGGGATCAATATCGACGACCTTCATCAGATCGACAATCGAGGTGCGCCAGTTCAGCTTGTCTGCGCCGGGCAGCTTGCTGATCCGGTCCGCCATTTCGGCTTCGCTGATGGGATCGGGGCGCCCAGCCGCCGCCGGTGCGGCGGCCGGAGCGGGGGTAGCAGCAGGCGCAGCGGCGGGCGCTGCGGCTGGCTTGTCATCCTCCTTTTTGCCCCAGATCTTGTCTTTGATCGAACTGAAAATACCCATCATTAAGCCTCCCTTTTGCGTCTTATCGATGCATTCTCGCACTTACGCGGCAGTTGTGTAAAGCTTTTGACGGTATGCTGGATGCTGTGCGCTTATCGGGTAAAGGCGGCGGGTGGTTGTGAACGATTTCGTGCTTTCGCTGGTGATGCTGACGGCGCTTGCGCTGGTGGCGGGTGCGGTCGTGCTGTGGCGGCGCACCGGCGCGGTGAAGCAGCCCGCACTGATGGTGCTGCTGGCGGTGATTGCAGTGATCAATGTTCTGATCTGGACGCTTCCGACCAGCAATGGCCGGGCCCCGCTCGAACAGGTCAAGGCTGAGCAGGGCGGCTGAGACTGCCCCTACTTGATCGGGCAATCCGGCGAGAGACGGAAATCGAGGTAGTTGTCCACCGCCCCCATCAGGTCTTCGAGTTCATTTTCGAAGAAGTGGTTGGCGCGCGGAATTTCGTCATGGTGGATGGTGATGTGCTTTTGGGTGCGCAACTTGTCCACGAGCTTCTGCACGGCGCCCGGTTGCACCACGGTATCGGCTGCACCCTGCACGAACAGCCCGCTGGCCGGACATGGCGCGAGGAATGAAAAATCATACATGTTGGCAGGCGGGGAGACCGAGATGAAGCCGCGCACTTCGGGACGACGCATCAGCAACTGCATCCCGATCAGCGCGCCAAAGCTGTAACCTGCGATCCAGGTGCTTTGTGCCTCGGGGTGGATCGATTGCACCCAGTCAAGCGCGCTTGCCGCATCGGACAATTCGCCGACGCCGCTATCGAAGCTGCCTTGCGAGCGACCGACCCCGCGGAAATTGAACCGCAAGGTGGCAAAGCCGCGATCGGCAAAGGTCTTGTAGAGCCGCTGCACGATCCGATCATTCATCGTGCCGCCACCTTCGGGGTGCGGGTGGAGGATCATCGCCACCGGCGCGCGCGGTCGCGGCGGCGGAGAAAAACGGCCTTCAAGGCGGCCTTCCGGGCCGGGAAAGATGACAGACGGCATCGAGAAACCTTTGCTAATCACAGGATCGGGCGTCGCCGCTGGCGCACGCTGAAGCGGGCCCTATATAGGGCGCGATGCAGATTTCGCAATTTTTTGTGCAGCAGCGAGCCTGCCGTGCCTGAACGGGTCTATCTTGATCACGCGGCGACTTCGCCGCTGCGCCCTGAGGCAAGGGCCGCGATGGAGCAGGGCTTCGCGCTGTGGGCCAATCCGTCGAGCCCGCATGCCGAGGGCCGCCGCGCCCGTGCCGCACTCGAAGATGTGCGCGAGCGGATCAAGGAGCGCCTTGGCTGGCACGGCGAGCTGATTTTCACCAGCGGCGCGAGTGAGGCGCTCTCGCTCGCGCTTGGCCGTGCCAAAGCAGGCGCGCGGCTGGTAGGCAGCACCGAGCATGACGCGGTGCTGCAAGCTTCGCTGGATGCCGAGCGCCTGCCGGTCGCCGCGGACGGCGCGCTCGATCCGGACGCTCTGGCCGAAGCGGTGCAGCGCGAACGGCCGCTGGTGGCAGTGCAGCAGGTCAATTCGGAGACCGGCTGCGTGCAGGATTTGGCCGCAATCGCTGCGCTGGTGGCCGAAGCGGGCGGGCTGCTGCTTGCCGATTGCGCGCAAGGCGCGGGCAAGCTGGCGCTCCCGCCCTGCGACATGGCCGTGATCTCTGCCCACAAGTTCGGTGGGCCGATCGGGGTGGGCGCGCTGCTTGTCAGGGATTTCGCGCTGCTTGAGCCATCGGGCGGGCACGAGCGTGGCTATCGGCGCGGCACCGAAAATCTGCCCGGCGTGCTGGGCATGGCCGCCGCGCTTGAGGCATCGCTGGCGGCGCCGCTGGTGACTGCTGACTTGTCCGCCCCGCTTGCAGCGCTTGCTGAAGTGGTGCGGGCCCAGGGCGGGGTGTGGCTCGCGGATCGGCTGGCGCGGTCTTGCGGCTATATCCACGCGCTCGCCATGCCGGCCATGGCAGGCGCTGCGCAGGTCATGCGCTTCGATATGGCGGGCTTTGCTGTCAGTCAGGGCAGTGCCTGTTCGTCCGGCACGATGAAGCCAAGCCATGTGCTGACCGCGATGGGGCTGGAGCAGGAAGCTGCCGCGCGCATGATCCGGGTAAGCATAGGGTGGTCGACCACGCCGGACGACTTGGCGCGGTTCGCGGATGTCTGGGCTTCGCTTGCCTGATCTGCACTTCGTCACCCTCAACTTGTTTCAGGGTCCATTTCTCCGCATGGAGCGGAGGCTCTAAACCGAAGGATGGATGCTGAAAAAAGTTCGGCATGGCGGAGAAAGGAGATTGGTTCGATTGGCATGATCTACCTCGATTACCAGGCCACCACACCGCTGGCTCCGCAAGCGCGCGAAGCGATGCTGCGGTGGCTGGGCGGGCCCGAAGGAGCGACTTTCGGCAATCCCCACTCCGCCCACCGCATGGGCCGGATGGCAGCCGCTGCGGTCGAAGCGGCGCGTGAACAGGTCGCTGCGTTGCTTCCGCCGGGGGGGCGCGTGATCTTCACCAGCGGCGCGACCGAGGCGCTCAATCTCGCGCTTCGCGGCACCACCGGCAATGTGCTAACCTTTGCGACCGAACACGCCGCCGTGCTCGATTGCGCAGCTGCCGTTGAGGCTGCGGGGCGCAGCTTCCGGGTGCTCCCTGTCCTTTCCGATGGCCGCGCGGATGTGGCTGCGCTGGCCGCAGCGCTCACCTCGCAGACCGGCGTGGTGGCCGCCATGGCGATCAACAACGAGATCGGCGTTGTCCACCCGCTCCCGGAAATCGCCGCCACCGCCCACCCGGGCGGCGCGCTGGTGCTCGTCGATGCGGTGCAGGCCTATGGGCGGATTGCTTTGCCTGAAAGCGCCGACCTCATCGCCATATCCGCGCACAAGATCCACGGCCCCAAGGGTATCGGCGCGCTGTGGCTGAGGGACGGGGTGGAGCTTGCCCCGCTGCTGCTCGGCGGCGGGCAGGAGGGCGGGCTTCGTTCTGGCACGCTCTCGCCTGCGCTGTGTGCAGGGTTTGGCGCGGCGGCGCAGGCGGCGAGGGAACGCATGGACGAGGACGCTGCGCATATCGCCACGCTTGGCCAGCGCGCCCGAGAACTCTTCGCCGAGTGGGATATCAACGGCAGCCTTGAACACCGCTGGCCCGGCAATCTCAATATCCGCCGCGAAGGCCTTGATGTCGCGCGGCTGATGAGCGAGTGCCGCAGCGTGATGTTTTCTGCCGGGAGCGCTTGTGCCAGCGGATCGGGGCGGCCGAGCCATGTGCTCAGCGCGCTCGGCCTTGATCGCGCCGCTGCCAGATCCTCGATCCGCTTGGGCTTTGGCCGCTATACCACTATGGGCGCGCTGGAAACCGCCGCCGCTGCCATCATCCACGCCGCCGGGGAGCAAATGCTATGAGCCTCACCATCACTTTCATCGATCCGCGCGGGCGCAGTGTGGCCGCCAGCGCTGAACCCGGCGATACCCTGCTGCGCGCCGGGCAAGCGGCTGGGCTGCCGCTGGAGGGCACTTGCGAGGGGCAGATGGCGTGCTCCACCTGCCATGTGGTTGTGGCCACCGACTGGTTCGACCGCCTGCCGCCCGCCAGCGAAGAAGAGGAGGACATGCTCGATTTCGCTGCGGGCGCGCGCCGCACCTCGCGCTTGTCGTGCCAGATCGAACTGACGGCCGATATGGATGGCCTCACCGTCAGCGTGCCCGGCGAGGCGCATGATGCGCGGCGGATGTAAGCGGCTCAACCCTGTGGAAACCCCTCTCCCTTGCGGGGCGGCGGGTTGCTAGACAGGCGCGATGGCCGAGACCGATCTTCCCGCTGATTCCGATCCTTTTGACGCAATCGTCGATGCGCCTTTCGATGCGGCGCTCTCGGAACGCTATCTCGTCTATGCGCTTTCGACCATCACCGCCCGCTCGCTCCCCGACCTGCGCGACGGATTGAAACCCGTGCACCGCCGCTTGCTGTGGGCGATGCGGCAGCTGAAGCTTGATCCGGCATCGGCGTTCAAGAAATCGGCGCGCGTCGTCGGCGATGTGATCGGCAAGTATCACCCGCACGGCGATGCGAGCGTTTATGATGCGATGGTGCGCCTCGCGCAGGATTTCGCGCTGCGCTATCCGCTGGTTGAGGGCCAGGGCAATTTCGGCAATGTCGATGGCGATAATGCCGCAGCCTATCGCTACACCGAAGCGCGTCTGACGCGCACCGCCCTTGAGCTGATGGCGGGGCTGGATGAAGGCACCGTCGATTTCATCCCGACCTATAATGGCGAGGAAGTCGAGCCTGATATCTTCCCCGGCCTGTTCCCTAATCTGTTGGCGAACGGCGCCAGCGGCATTGCCGTCGGCATGGCGACCAGCATTCCCAGCCACAATGTCGCCGAGATCATCGATGCCACGCTCGAACTGATCGACAATCCGCACGTTTCCCACGAACGGCTGATGCAGCTGTTCCATGGCCCTGATTTCCCTACCGGCGGACAGGTGGTGGACAGCGCAGCGACCATATCCGAGGCCTATCGCGCCGGGCGCGGGAGCTTCCGCCTGCGCGGCCGATTCCATGCCCCCGAAGCCAAGGACCAGGCCGATATTGCGGCTGGCATTGAACGGCTCGGAGGCGGGCAATGGCAGCTGGTGATCTCTGAAATCCCCTATCAGGTCGCCAAGGGCAAGCTGATCGAACAGATTGCGCAGGCGATTGCTGATCGCAAGCTGCCGATCCTTGAGGATGTCCGCGATGAAAGCGACACGGCGATCCGTATCGTGCTGGTGCCGAAAAGCCGCAATGTCGATCCCGAACTGCTCAAGGAAAGCCTCTACAAGCTCACCGATCTTGAGGTGCGCTTTAGCCTCAACCTGAATGTCCTGGATGCCACCCGCACCCCGATGGTGATGGGGCTGAAGGAACTGCTCGACAACTGGACGGCAGCGCAGATCGACATTCTGCAACGCCGCGCGCAGCACCGGCTTGATAAAATCGCCTCGCGATTGGAACTGGTGCGCGGCTACATCATCGCTTTCCTCAATCTGGACCGGGTGATCGCAATTATCCGCACCGAGGATGAGCCCAAGCCGCTGATGATGGCCGAATTTGACCTTACCGACCGGCAGGCCGAGGCGATCCTCAACATGCGGCTGCGGTCTTTGCGCAAGCTTGAGGAAATGGAGCTGCGGCGCGAACAGGACGAATTGCTCTCCGAACAGGCCGAACTCGAAGCTTTGCTCGCCAGCCCCGCCAAGCAGCGCACCCGGCTGAAGCGCGACCTGCGCGATCTGCGCAAATCCTATGCCGAAGACACCCCCTTGGGCCGCCGCCGCACCCTGATTGCCGAGGCCGCCCCGGCGGTTGAATTCAGCATGGATGCCATGATTGAAAAGGCTCCCGTCACCGTGATCCTTAGCCAGAAGGGTTGGATCAGGGCGGCAAGCGGCCATGTCCCGCTCGATCAGGAGTTCAAATACAAGGAAGGCGACGGCCTTGCCTTCATCCTCCATGCGCAGACCACGGATAAACTGCTGCTCGTGGCCGATAATGGCCGGTTTTTCACGCTGGGGTGCGACAAGTTGCCCGGTGCGCGCGGCTTTGGCGAGCCGGTGCGCACGATGATCGATCTGGAGGCCGAGGCGGGCGTCGCCGCGCTGCTGGTCTATCGCGCGGGCGCGCGGTTGCTGCTGGCCTCCACGCTCGGCAAGGGCTTTGTCGCGGAGATGAGTGAATTGCTGGCCGAAACCCGCAAGGGCAAGCAGGTCGTGAATCTGAAAGACGGCGCGGGCCTGCGCGTGGTGCGCGAAATCGCGAGCGGGCACGATCACATCGCCTGCGTGGGCGACAATCGCAAGCTGGTGGTGTTCAATCTCGATGAATTGCCGGTGATGAGCCGGGGTCAGGGCGTCACGCTGCAACGCTACCGCGACGGCGGGCTTTCCGATGCGATCACCTTCACGCTGGCCGATGGGCTCAGCTGGCAAATGGGCGGCAGCGGCGAGCGCACCCGCACCGAAACCGAGATCGGCCTGTGGAAAGTCGCGCGCGGCGGCGCTGGGCGGATGCCGCCGCAGGGCTTCCCGAAAAGCAATCGCTTTGGCTGAGGCGCGGCTATCCGCGCAATTCTTCACCCACCAACTCGTCAAGCCGGGCGGCATCGGGAAAGCCTTCGGCCACCCATCGCGCTTCCACCGCCTTGAGGATGCGCGCCACATCAGGCCCGGCGGTGATCCCGCGCGCAACGATGGCGCCGCCTTTGAGCGGGAAGACCGGCACATTCCACCTGGCCAGCGCGGCGGTGTCTGCGCCCAGCAGCAACAGGCGATCGAGCGCCGCGCCAGCGCCGATCCCATAGGCCAGCGCGCGCGGGTTGGCGGCATCGGATGGTGTGCGGGCCGCGGCGCTAACCAATCGGGTCCGCTGCGCCTTGGAGAGCCGCAGCCGCGCCGCGACCACTTCGGCCACCTCGGGCGCGGGTGGCAGCAGCGCCGCAAGCCGGCGGACGGGATCGCCGCCTGCGCCCTGCGCGGCCTCGTGCGCGATCAGCTTCCCAAGCATCGCGACCTCGTCAGCGCCTGCCTCAGGCAGGATCACGCCGAGCACGCCATGCGCACCCATGCGTGCGAGCGTCGCATGCGGATCGGGCAGCGCCAGCAGAGCCAGCAATTCCGCAGCAATCCGCTCCCGGCTGAGGCCTTTCAAGGTGTGCGCCAGCGCAGCGCAGGCGCCTTCCGCCTTGTCATCGAGCGCCGCGCCAAAGCGCGCCTGAAAGCGGTAATAGCGCAAGATCCGCAAGTGATCCTCGGCAATGCGATCCTCTGCGCAGCCAATAAACCGTACACGCCGCGCGGCGAGATCATCCATCCCGCCGAAATAATCGCTGATTTCGAGCGTTTCGGGGTGGGCATAGAGCGCGTTGATGGTGAAATCGCGCCGCGCAGCGTCTTCGTGCCAGTCCTGCGCAAAGGCGATGGTGGCGCGCCTGCCATCGGTGGCGACATCGCGGCGCAGGGTCGTCACCTCGATCGGGCCATCGGCGAGGATCGCAGTGATGGTGCCGTGTTCGATCCCGGTGGGCGCGGTGCGGATGCGCGCGCGCTTGCAGGCGGCGATCACCGCGTCGGGTTCAAGCAGCGTCGCACAATCGACATCGTGGACGCTCAGCCCCAGCAGCCCGTCGCGCACCGCGCCGCCCACCCAGCGGATATTCGCCGGGCCCAGCGCGTCGGCGAGCTGCACCAAGCCTTCGCGCTGTGTCCATTCGGCCCCGGCCAGATCATGCAGCATCGCGCAGCCGCTCCCACGCAATCCGCCGCCCCAGATTGGCAAGGATCGCCGCCGTCACCCCCCAGATGCGAAAGCCCTGATAATCCAGTTCGAGATAGCGCCGGTTGGCCCCGCGCCAGAACACTTCGTTGGTTTGCCACGCCGAGCGATCAAGCAGCAGCGCCAGCGGCGCGGTGAACACGGCGGCGACTTCGCAGGGATGGGGCACCAGCGCCAATCCTGGCGGAACCACACCCACGACAGGCGTCACGACAAAGCCGGTGCCGGTGACATAATCATCGCTTACCCCGATCACGCGCACCGCTGTGCGCGGCAGAGCGAGTTCTTCCTCCGCCTCGCGCAGGGCAGCGGTGATGGCGTCCTCGCCCGGATCGATCTTGCCTCCGGGAAAGGCAACCTGCCCTGGATGATCGCGCATGGTGTTGGGCCGCTGGGTGAGGATGACGTGAGGGTTATCCGCCTCGTCGGTCACCGCGATCAGCACGGCGGCCGGCGTGCGGCGGCCATCGCGGGCAAATTGCGCATCGCTCAAAAGATCGGGGACAGGCGCGGCGTGCCCTTCGGCAAAAACCTTTGCAAGCGTGTCGGCAAATCCGCTCATGCAGGGGCGGCACCCGGGGGGAGCAACGAGAAACGCGCACCCATGCTTTCCACCATCCAATCCTCGCCCGCCGCCAGCGCGATTTCGGCAAGCTGGGCGTAGGTTGAGCGGTTGAGCCGCGCTTCCAGCCCGCGCCGAACGCTGAGATAAAGCGCCGGGGTTTCAGCCGAGCCTGCGGCGCGCAAAGGGTTCTGCGGCCCGGCGATCACCAGATCATCGGTATTGAGCCGGAACACCAGCGCGCTGTCGCGCACCGCGCAATCGACTGCAATGAAGGCTGCATCATCGACTTCGATCGACAATTTCTCGAACGGGGTGACCAGCCAATGCGCGCCGCTCGCATCGCGGGTGAGCAGGCCGGCAAAGGCGCGCACCATCGCCTCGCGCCGGATCGGGCCGTCCTGATGATACCAGGTGCCGTTCGCGGCAATCCGCATCTCGCTGTCGCCAAGCCGCGCGGGCGACCATTGTTCCACCGGGGGCAATTTGCGCGCGGCGAGCAGCCCGGCGATCTCCTCAAGGCTCATCTCGGCAAGATAGGGCGGCGGATCATAGGGCATGGGCCAAGCGATGCCAGATCGCGGCGGCTGCGCCAAGACCCTAGGCAGCCGGGGTGATCCACGGGCCGAGCATGCCTTCGCGCGGCATGGCGCTGAGCGCCGCCCCGCGCGCCAGCAGGCGGCGCTGTTCATAGGGGCCGGGGCAGCGCCAGCCCCTGGTGGCCGCATCGCTGAAGCCCCAGCGGCCGTAATACTCGGGATCGCCGATCAGCACTTGCGGCAGCGATGCGCCGGTGGTGGCCGCAAGCTGGGCATCAGCCTCGATCATCGCGCTCATCAACCCGATGCCAAAGCCTTCGCCTTGCCTTTCGGGCACCACCGCAACGGGGCCGACCATCACCAGCGGCACGGCCTTGCCAGCAGGGGCCAGCAAGCTGATCGGCCAGCACTGGATCGTGCCAACAAGCAGATCATCGGCGTCAAGCGCGGCAAAGCTCAAACCATCGAGCGGCGCCATCCCGGTGCGGATGCGATAGGCGGTGCGGGCATGGCGATCAGGGCCAAAGGCGCGATCGAGCACGGCCTCGACCATGGCCGGATCAACGGCGGCAAGCGGAATCAGGCTGGCGGTGTTCTGGTTCATTGCGCGGCGCGCCTAATCGCTTTCGGGCGCGCTGCCCAATGGAATCTTTTTCTGGCCGCGCTCACGCGGGGCGGGTGGTGCATGGGTTCACGTCAGTGAACCTTTGTATCAACGGGGCATCAGCTTGAGCAGCCGTGCGCCCTTGCCATCCTCCACGACCCACACCGCGCCGTCCGGCCCTTCGGTAAGTGAGCGCAGCCGCTTGCCCATCGGGTAGCGGGCAGCTTCGCGCGCGCTTTCGCCGTCAAGGCTCACCCGGATCAGAGCCTCGGTGGCAAGCCCGGTCATCAGCACCTCGCCCTTCCACGCGCCGAACAGCTTGCCCGAATGAATCAGCATGTCGCTGGGGGCAATCACCGGATTCCAGCTGAGCGCGGGCGCGGCAAGATCGGGGCGGGTGGGGTGATCGGGAATCTTGTCCCCGTTGTAATGATCGCCGTTCGATACCAGCGGCCAGCCGTAATTGGCCGCGCGCTTTACGAGATTGAGTTCATCGCCGCCTGCCGGGCCATGCTCCACTTCCCACAGCCGACCGGCTGCATCAAAGGCGATCCCGAGAATGTTGCGATGGCCGTAAGACCAGATCTGCATCGCGGTGCCGCCGCGATCCTGAAACGGGTTTTCCTTGGCCGGAGCACCATCCAGCTTGAGCCGCACGATGGTACCGAGGTTGTTATCGAGATCCTGCGCGGGCAGCATCTTCTGCCGTTCGCCACTGGCGATATACATGTGACGGCCATTGGGATCAAAAGCGATGCGGTGTGAAAAATGGCCGCGGCCCGTTACCTTCTGATCCTGCCGCCAGATCACTGCGAATTCCTTGATACGGCAGGCGGTGATCTCTGCGCAAACGAGGATCCCGCGCCCGGCCGCCGCACCGCGCGTATCGTTCTCGCCCTTCTCTGCCCAGGTGAGATAGATCACCCGGCCATCAAGCGGCTGGCTCGCCTCGCTCGGCAGGAAGGCGACATCGCCCAGCCCGCCTTGCCCGCCATAATCGACTTCCGGCACGCCTGCGACGGTGGCGATCTGGCCAGTCGCTGTGTCCATCACCTTGAGCGTGCCGCTCTTCTCGGTGATGAACAGCGTCTGGGTGCCCGGCGCAAAGCGGATCGCCCAGGGTTCGTTGAACTCGGCAATCGGAGTGGTGGCAAAGCCGGGCGCACCAGCGGCGCTTTCCTCGGATTTGCCCCCGGTTTGCGCATTGGCGCAGCTTGCCAGCAGCGCAGGCGCAAGCGAGAAGGCGATCAGCAATCGGGATTTTGTGGTCATGTTCGGGGTAACTCACAAAAACGCTTTCGGTGCCAAGGGCTTTGCCATCGGCGTCGATGAAGCGGGTCGGGGGCCACTGGCAGGGCCGGTGGTGGCCGCAGCGGTGGTGCTGGGTGAAGCGATACCGCCGGGACTTGACGATTCCAAGAAGCTTTCCGCACATCGCCGCGCCATGCTCGACGAAGCGATCCGTGCCTCTTGCTCGTGGGCGGTGGGCATCGCCGAGGTGGACGAGATTGACCGCCTCAATATTCTTCAAGCCACCATGCTCGCCATGACCCGCGCTGTATCCGCGCTGACAGGCGCGCTGGCGGACGAGGGGGTGATGAACGGGCCCTGCGCGGTGCTGATCGACGGCAATCTCACGCCGCAGGGGCGCGTTGCCGCTTGGTGCTGGCCCGCGCGCGCAATTGTGGGTGGTGACGGGGTCGAACCGGCGATCTCGGCCGCCTCGATTGTCGCCAAAGAATGGCGCGACCGGATCATGAAACATGCCGCCATCACCCATCCCCACTATGGCTGGGAGCGCAACAAGGGCTATGGCTCGGCGGAACATCTCGCCGCGCTGCGGCTTTACGGCCCATCTCCTTTGCACCGCCGCAGCTTTGCGCCGGTTGCCCAACTGGAATTGCTTTGAAACGATGCTCACAGCTGTAATCCTGTGTCTGGCGGGCCTTGTCGGGCTGGCGCTGGGCGGCGAATTGCTGGTGCGCGGCGCTGTGGGCATTGCCCAGCGGCTTGGCGTCTCAACGCTGTTTACGGGTCTCGTGATCGTGGGTTCTGCCACCTCGATGCCCGAAATGGTGGCAAGCGTGCAGGCCGCGCTCGCCGGATCGCCGGAGATTGCCTGGGGCAATATCATCGGATCGAACGTCGCCAATGCGCTGCTGATCCTTGGAGTTACCGCTCTGATTGCGCCGATTGCGGTGTCGGGCATGGGCCTGCGCGATGCCGTGGTCGCTTTGGGGGTGAGCCTTGGCCTGTGGGCCTTGGCCGCCAGCGGCGGTGCAGGGCGCGTGATCGGCCTTGTGATGCTGGCGCTGCTGGTCGCCTATGTCGTGTGGCGTTATCGCCATCCCGGCGTTGATTTGCCCGATGATGAGCCGATCGGCCATCCGCCCGGCTGGCTGGTGGCAGGCGGGCTGTTTGTGGCAGGCCTTGCTGCGCTGGTTGCAGGCGGGCAGGCGCTGGTGACGGGTGCGATCAATCTGGCGCGGCTGGCTGGCCTTTCGGAAACCGCGATCGGCCTTACCATCGTGGCAGTCGGCACCAGCCTGCCCGAACTGGCTGCTTCGCTGGCGGCCGCGCTGCGAGGGCGGCCGGGGCTGGCGCTCGGCAATGTGGTGGGATCGAATATCTACAACATCCTGATGATTGGCGGGGTGACGATGACGATTGCCCCGCTTGCCGTGCCGATGAGCCTTGCAGGCGTCCAAGCCGCGCTGATGTGCGCCAGCGCGGCCTTGCTCCTGCTGCTGCTGTGGCAGGGCAAAACCATTGGGCGGCTTGCCGGCGCCGTCATGGTGGCGATTTTCGCAGCCAACACCGTGTGGGTGTTTTTTTGAGTCTTTTGGGCCACACCCCCTGATATCGAGTCTCTGATTGCCTATCGGACTCAATATCTTGTGGCGATCTTGTTTCGTTCCGTGTGAAGTCGCCTGCACGCGCCGGAACGCCAGCAAATTCCCTGCTTGACGCGGAGTCCCTGAGGACTCATGCCTGTGGATAAGTTTTCGCAGGCATGATTCAGGGTGATGTGCGTGGGTGTTCAGGAGAAAATCAGATTATCGGGCAAAGCCGCTGAAAAGGCGCCTGAAACTGTGCCTAAGGCTGATCTGCCGCTGGGCCGGATCCTGCCGGGTGACTGCATCGCAGCGATGCGCTCGCTGCCCAGCGCTAGTGTCGATCTGGTCTTCGCCGATCCGCCCTATAACCTGCAACTGGGCGGCGACCTGAATCGTCCCGACGGCAGCCATGTCGATGCCGTGACCGATCACTGGGACCGGTTCGACAGCATGGCGGCCTATGACGATTTCACCCGCGCATGGCTGACCGAGGCGCGCCGCGTGCTCAAGCCCGATGGCGGGCTGTGGGTGATCGGCAGCTATCACAACATCTTTCGTGTGGGCGCAATCCTCCAGGATCTGGGGTTCTGGATCCTCAACGACATCGTCTGGCGCAAGACCAATCCCATGCCCAATTTCAAGGGCACCCGCTTCACCAATGCCCATGAAACGCTGATCTGGGCGAGCATGGGCGAAAAGGCGCGCTATCACTTCAATTACCGCGCGATGAAGACCTTGAACGATGAACTTCAGATGCGTTCTGACTGGGTCATTCCGATCTGTGCCGGGGCCGAGCGGCTGAAAGAGAACGGCAAGAAAGCCCACCCCACCCAAAAGCCCGAGGCGCTGCTCTACCGCGTCCTGCTGGCCACCTCAGAAAAAGGCGACGTGGTGCTCGATCCCTTCTTCGGCACCGGCACCACCGGCGCGGTGGCCAAGCGTTTGGGGCGCGAATGGATTGGCTGCGAGCGCGAGGATTTCTACCGCGCCGTCGCCGAAAAGCGTATCGCCAAGGAACTCCCGCTTGATGAAAGCGCGCTCACCACGATGCAATCGGCCCGCACCGCGCCCAAGGTTGCGTTCGGGGCGGTGGTCGAAGCTGGGCTGATCCCGCCGGGCAGCAAGCTGTTTGATAAGAAGCGCCGCTGGATCGCCACGGTCCGCGCCGATGGCAGCCTTGAATGCGGCGGCAAATGCGGCTCGATCCACGGGCTTGGCAAGGAATTGCAGGGCGCGCCAAGCTGCAATGGCTGGGCCTTCTGGCATTATGAAACCGCTGGGCACAACGGCGCCGATGTCCAGCCGATTGACGCTGCCCGCCAGCTTTATCTGCTCGCCAACGAGGATTGATCCGCGCAGCCTTGTGGGGGCGAGTTTGTGGCAAGAATAAGGCCGCAAGATTGCTGTGAAATTAACGACTTACTCGATGAAACAGGCTGTCGCTTTTGAGTAACATTCTGTCGCAAGGCACGAAACCCGAAACCCTGTTTCTGCTTTAGTGAGTGCGCCCGGCCACCCCCTAAACCGGCCGACGCTTACTCATGAGGAAACACAATGAAGCTTACCAACAAGCTCTGCCTGCTTGCTGCGGGCTCTGCCGCACTTGCCGCGTTCCCGACCGCGGCCATGGCCGAAGGCGTCTATGTCGGTGTCGGCGCCGGGGTTTCGCTGCCCGGAGACAGCAATAATCGCGGCGCATTCGACACCACTGTTCCTGCGACCCGCGATTTCCCCGCAATCCCGGCGGGCACTGCGCTGGCCTGGGATACCGGCTTTGACACCGGCCTCGCTGTATCGGGTCAGATCGGCTACAAGTTCGACAACGGATTTCGCCTCGAGGTGGAAGGCGCTTACAGCCGTTATGACGTGGCCGGGCATACTGGCTTCGCAGTCGGCGGGGCGAATATTGATGCGGCAAATCTCGCGGTGCTGACGCGCGGCGCACCGGCTGCTGCCAATCCCACTGTCGGGGCGTTTGCGGCTACGGACACCGGGCGCGTAAGCAATTTCGGCTTGTTCGCCAATGTGTTCTACGACATTGAAACCGGCACCGCGTTCAAGCCCTATGTCGGGGCAGGCGCAGGTGTGAACTGGGAAGATGTGCGCTTCCAGCCATCGGATGTCCGCATCGCTGACGGAAATCAGGCGGGGCTTGCCTATCAACTGATGGCAGGGGCGACCTATGAATTGTCGCCGCGCACCGAGTTGTTTGGCCAATACACCTATCGCGCCAATGCAGAACGCGCGGATATTGGCCTTGATCTGCTCCCGGCGACGCTTGGCGTGCAGAACCACCAGTCGATCCTTACTGCGGGCCTGCGCGTCAAATTTGGTAAGTGAGACGCTGAAAACATAACGAAAGCCCTTCGAAGGCTACAAACTATCGAAGCCGCGCCTGCCAGCCGGGCGCGGCTTTTTCGTCGGCACAGGCAGCATTGCCCCTTTGTCTCGCACGCCGCGCAGGCTAGGTAGGTGCAGACATGACGTTCAGTCTTTATCTTCACCCGATCACGTTAGCCGCGGCCCCGCAGGCGTTCGATGGCGATGCTGTCCGGCTGGCCGGATCGATGGCCTATGCCCGCGAGATCGCAGTGATCCTGCGCGAAGGCGGCACAGTGATCGAACGCCGCGTTGTCACCCGGGCGGCGATGGCCGATCTTATCGCGGGCCTACCCGATGAACTGCGGCCCGAAGGCGAGGCGCAATGGGCGAACCTGCAAAAGGCCCATGCCCCGCTGCAATTGGGCACGCGCATGATCCGGCTCGATCAGCCGCAGATCATGGGTATCCTGAACGTGACGCCCGACAGTTTTTCGGATGGTGGGCGCTTCGACGAGGTCGAGGTCGGGCGCGCTCATGCTGCCGCCATGCTGGAAGCAGGCGCAGCGATCATCGATATCGGCGGCGAGAGCACCCGCCCCGGTGCCGCGCGCACCTGGGAGGGCGAAGAGCTGGCCCGCGTGCTTCCGGCAGTGGAGTATTGCTCTGCGATGGGCGCTGCCATCAGCATCGATACAAGGCGCGCCGGGGTGCTGGAAGCGGCGCTCGCTGCGGGCGCGCAGATGGCCAATGATGTCTCGGCGCTGCGGTTTGATCCGCGCTCGATTGAACTGGTCGCCAAGGCAGGCTGTCCGGTGGTGTTGATGCACGCCCCCGGCGCAGGCGAGGATCTGCACGCGGGCGGCACCTATCGCGATGTCGTGTTCGAGGTGTTCGATTTCCTCAAGGCGGCGCGCGCGCGGGCCGTTGCCGCAGGGATCGCGGCGGAGCGCATCGTGCTTGATCCCGGCATCGGGTTTGGCAAGTCGCTCAGCGATAATGTCAAGCTGATCAATGCCCTGCCGCTGTTCCACGCGCTTGGCAGCCCGTTGATGCTGGGGGCCAGCCGCAAGCGGATGATCGGAGCCATGAGCCGCGAGGAAGAGGCCTCGCAGCGGCTTGCCGGATCGCTTGTGCTGGCATTGAAGGGCATGGCGGCGGGGTTTCACCTGCTGAGGGTTCATGATGTTGCCGAGACGGTGCAGGCGCGCAATGTGTGGCGCGGGCTGACAGATGCCGCGCTGACCGATTTCAGCCACCTGCCGCCACGCGATTGACGTGCGATTGCCGGTTGCAGGCTGACGCGCGCCTGTCATAGAGCCGCGCCAAGGGTTGCCCGCCACCCGCGTTCACAGGAGATCATCATGCGCCGCTTCACCTGTTTTGCCGCAGCCACCGCCGCTCTTGCCCTTGTCGCAGGCGGTCAGGCCCCGCTGCTTGCTCAAGCTGCGAGCGCGCCTGCTGCAGCAAGCCCCGCAGCTGCCGACGATGCGCTGGCCCCCTATTACGCGCAGCTGCGCCAGCGGGTAACGATGCCGGTGGCGGGTGCCAATCCGCCGCTCAGCCCTGCCACCACGCTGACCCGCATCGCCTTTGGCAGCTGCAACCACCACCTCGCCCCGCAGCATATGTGGGGGCAGATCGCAGCGCAAAGCCCGCAGGCTTTCCTGCTGATCGGCGACAATGTCTATGGCGACACCAACTGGGATGCCGATGCCGAGCTTGGCAGCTTGCGCAGCGCCTATGCGACGCAGGCAGGCCATCCCGAATTCGCGCAATTTCGTGCCAAGGTGCCGATGATGGTGACGTGGGACGATCACGATTTCGGCCTCAATGATGCGGGCGGCAAGTTTGCCTTCAAGCGCTGGGCCGAAGATCTGTTCGAGACGTTCTGGGGTTCCTCTGACGAGGTTCGCGCGCGCCCCGGCGTCTATGACAGCCGCATTGTCGGCCCCGAAGGGCGCCGGGTGCAGTTCATCATCCTTGATACGCGCTATTTCCGTTCGGACCTCAAGCGCGCCGCGTGGAGTAAGGATCGCCCGCCGCTGGGCATTTACATCCCCAATGATGATCCTGCTGCAACGGTGCTGGGCGATGCGCAATGGCGCTGGCTGGAGCAGGAGCTGGCCAAGCCTGCCGATCTCAGGATTGTCGTATCCTCGACCCAGATCCTCACCCAGGCGCATCAGTTCGAAGGCTGGACCAACTTCCCGCTCGAACGCGCCCGGCTGCTCAAGATGCTTGAAGGGCGTGCGGCCAGCGGGCTGGTCATGCTGTCGGGCGATCGCCACTCGGGCGCGATCTACAAGGAGGCGGCACCGAGCGGCAAGGGCGAGATGTGGGAGTTCACCAGTTCCTCGCTCAACCTTGCCTTCTCCAGCGATGTCGAACGCAGCACCCAGCGCGAACCCGATCCGCGCCGCGTGACCAAGTTCTTCAGCATCGAAAATTACGGCCTTGTCGATATCGACTGGCAGGCCAAAAAGCTCACGATGAGCCTGATGGACAACACCAGCCAGACGCTCGCGCAGCAAAGCTTTGGGTGGTGATCGGGCCGGGGTGTGGCGAATGGTCGATTTGGGAATGACCCGAGGTGGGCCAATCACGCCTCCGCAAGATGCGCCAGCACCTGTGAGAGCCCGTGCTCGGTGATGCGGACATAGATGCGGCGGCGATCATTGGTGTCAGGCCAGCGTTCGATCAGCCCTCGCTCCTGCATGATTGCAAGCCAGCGCAAAGCGGTGGTCGAGGGGACGCCGCTGGCGATGCACAGCGAGCTCACACAAATGTTCGTGCGATGATAATGGGCCAGCAGCAATTCGAGCAGCATTGTCCAGACGGGGTCGGCCATCAGCTCGGGGCCAAAGGTTTTGATCAGTGCCATGCGGTGGTTGATGTGACGCCGTGCCAGCGACTCCCCCAACGTGCCGACCAAGAATGAGGCTTCAGGCAGCCGTGCCGTGCCGTTACCGGTGTCGGCTTTGGGTTGGGCAATATCGGCAGATTCGCTGGAGGGCGTGGATGCCAGCAGCGTGCGGATTTCCGCCAGCGCATTTTCGATAGTGTCGATTTTGCTAACCAGCAGCGTATTCAGGCTCGTCATCCGGTGCCCCTAGCAAATCGCACCATGAAATCGGATCACCTGATCGGGGGACGTCCACTGCGGTCGTTCGGGCGGCCAAGGCGTGCTCTAAAGCTGAAGGAAGCCGTGCCGGGAGGCCTTGATGATAAGGCTGATTCGGTCATGCACTTCGAATTTGGCAAACAGGCGGTTCGAATAGGTCTTCACCGTCTCGGTTGACAGACCGAGGATGATTCCTGTTTCCGGCAGTGACTTTCCCCGCGCGAACCAGTGCAAAACTTCGGATTCCCGCTCGGAAAGCTTGGGCAGCTTCAGTTCGCGCTCGGCCAGGACTGTAATTCGTTGGTGCGCGTCCTGAGCGAGCGCGCGGACGATGCCGATTGTCATGGTGTCTATTTCTTCGATCGGCCGTCCGAAATCGAACGAGGCATAAAAATCCTTATGTGCTGGCCCGTATAGCGGCAATCCGCAGCCGTGGATGAGGCCGTATTCTCGCATGGCCGCAAAATATTCCTCGTTTTCAGGCGTATTCGGACCAAGCATCATCGCGTCAGTCCACTTCATCATCGCGGCGTGGGTCATGATCCGCGACGGGATCGGGTCCTTCTTGCGAAAATCGGCTTTTTCGTAGAGGTCCAGCCACTCATCTGAAAATCCTGATGTTAGGACCGCAACCTCCATCGAATTGGGCGCGCAGCCCCACGGCGTGATGTGGTAGCTTTGCCGGATAACACCGAATTCCTGAAACTTGGCAACCACGAATTCATAAATTTCGCTTATTTGGTCAAGGGCTTCAACTGCGGCCAGCAATCTTTGCATCATAATACCATTATTATCTGGGCGTGGGATCAAATAGCAAGCGGTTGATACACTGAGAATTTTTTCGCATATAATAGGGGGTCATGCATGGCTAAAGGGTAAAGCCGCCGTCGGAAACCATCACATGGCCGGTAATATTGGCGGCGGCATCGCTGAGCAGATAAAGAATGCTGTCGGCCATTTCTTCGGAACTGGCAAAGCGGCCGAGCGGTGTCGTCTTGGCCATCGCTTTCAGGGTCGCCTCGCGCCCGATGGCGGCGACTGAGCGCTGGAAATCCTCGCCGGTTTCCCAGATCGCGGTGTCCACACCGCCCGGCGCAATCGCATTGACGCGGATGCCGGCGCGCGCATTTTCGACCGCAGCGATCCGTGCCATGTGCGCCACCGCCGCCTTGGAGACGCCGTAAGGGCCGATGCCGGTTACGGGCTTGATCCCGGTGGTCGAGGCGACCACGACTGCGCTGCCGCCCTTGCCCGCCATCGCCCGCAGCGATGCTGCCAGCGTCAGGAACGCGCCATCGAGGTTCACCGCCATCACGCGGCGCCATTCGGCAAGGGTGATCTCCGCAATCGGCCCGCCCGCGCCGATCCCGGCATTGACCACCGCGTGATCAAGCCCGGCCATCTGTGGTTCGAGATCGGCCCACAGCGCTTCATCCGCAACGCTGCCGGTGATACGGTGCACTTCGCCGGGCAGATCGAGCGCCGCCAGCCCTGCGCCATCGACATCGACGAGGAACAGGCGCGCTGCCCCGCGCCCGGCCAGCGCCATGGCGCAAGCGGCCCCAATTCCCGAGGCAGCGCCGGTTACCAGCGCGCTGCGCCCTGCAAAATCTTGAAGCTTTGTCATACCCGTCAGCGCTAAGCGCTTCAGGCGGCGTTGTCGATCCCGAGGTCGCTCAGCTTGCGATACAGCGTCGAACGCCCGATCCCGAGACGGCGGGCGACTTCCGTCATCCGCCCGCGATAATGGCCGATCGCAAGGCGGATGACATCGGCTTCGATTTCTTCCAGCGGGCGCAGGTTGCCATCCGGGGTGTAAAGCGTGATGCCCACACCTTCGTGGCTGGCATTGAAGAGCGGTGCCTGCTGATCGCCAAGCATTTCCGACAGTTCGGGGAAGCTTTCGGCGGTGAGCGTGTCACCGTCGCAATAGACGGCGGCGCGGAACAGCACCGATTGCAGCTGGCGCACATTGCCCGGCCATTCATAGGCAGCAAGCAATGCCAGCGCGCTTTCGGTGATTGAGAGATGCTTCAGGCCCGGTTGCTCGCCGATACGCGCGAGGAAATGGCGCGTCAAAGCGGAGATGTCGCCTGGACGCTCGTTCAGCGACGGCAGGATGATCCGCGTGGGGCTGAGCTTCTCGGCCAGCCGGGCATCGAACAGCCCGCTTTCCACCAACGCGCCGAGCGAACAATTGCTTGTCACCAGCAAGCGCACATCGACCCGGAAGCCGTAGCTCGCGCCGACCGGGCGGATGATCCCGCTGGTAAGCGCATCGAGCAGGCGCGCCTGCGTGGACGGGGTGAGGCGGTCGATCTCATCAAGCACCAGCGTGCCGTTATCGCAATGCTGGAACGCGCCGATCTGGCGGTCGAAAGCGCCCGGGAAAGCGCCGGGCTCATGGCCGAACAGCACGGATTCGACCGAGGCAGGCGGCACGGCGCCCAGATCGACAATGCGGAACGCCTCACGCGCACGCGGGCTTGCCGAATGCATCGCACGCACCAGCATTTCCTTGCCGGTTCCGCTTGCCCCTTCGATCGCGACATGGCCGTGCCCGCGCGCGGTCTTTGCGGCCTGGGCAAGTGCTGCGCGAAAACCCGGCGCGGTCCCGATCATCGCATCGAAATCGAGGCTCGCGGACATTTTCTCGGTTAGCGGCGCAAGTTCGCGGCGCTGCGCTTCGCGGGTGGTGACGGCGCGCAGCGCGTCCATCAGCCGCTCGGGCGAGACGGGTTTGACGAGGTAATCGCTGGCGCCTGCGCGCATCGCTTCGACTGCGAGCAGCGGCGAGGCGCTGGTTGTCAGCATCAGGATGGGCAGCGCCGGGCGGCGGGATTTCAGCTCCGCAATCAATTCGCAGGCATCATCGCCCGGCACCCAGTGATCAAGCAGGATCGCGGAAATCTGCATCCCTTCGCGCGTGCCGAGCATGGCGATGGCGGTATCCGGATCGCCCGCCACCAGCGTGCGCCAGCCATCGCGCGCAGCAATGGCCGAGATAAGCCGCGTCTGGGCAGGCTCATCATCGATCAGCATGATGATCCGCACATCGCTTGTCGTCGAATCGATGAGGTGGCTGTCCTGCATTGCGTGCTTGGCCCTGAACCTTGTCGTGCCGGATGGTTTGTGTCCGGTTGTGGAACACGGCTTGTCATAAAGCGGAGGGGTAAAGACGGGATTAAGGCTGTTGCGCTTTGCGGGTTGTCACAGCCCGGCACAGTGGGCGCAGCCGACAAGGCCCGCGCAAAACTTGGCACCCTGACATTTAAGGTGACTTGAGAAGCGCGCCGCGCTTAGATACGGGAGCCATCAGCGCGTATTCGCGTGCGCATATTTCTTGCAACCTTATGCCGATTGCGGTGTTAACCAGCCCAAAGGGGAATTGAAAAAATGGCAACGCACGACATGGAAAAGGCACGAGCCACTTATGATGGGTTCATGGGAACTCTGAAGTGGGCGGTGCCGGTGATTGCGGTTATCGTCGCTTTCGTCGTCATGCTGATCGCTTAAAGGCGAATATTGCTCGTGAAAATCGCGATCCTGAAAGAGCGCGCCGCGGGGGAAACCCGGGTGGCGGCCACCCCGGAAACGGCCAAGAAATTCGCTGCCCTCGGGCTTGCGGTCGCCATTGAAAGCGGCGCGGGCGAGGCTGCGTCGGTTACTGATGCGGCCTTCGGCGATGTCGGCGCAAGCGTCGGCGATGCCGCGAGCACGGTGAAGGATGCCGATATCGTGCTCGGCATTCAGGCGCCTGATGTGGCGTTGCTGAAGGGGGCGAAGGCGGGCGCATGGGTTGCCGCGCTGTTCGATCCTTTCACAAAACGCGATGTGGTCGATGCCTATGCGGCGGCAGGCTTTGAGGCTTTGAGCATGGAGTTCATGCCCCGCATTACCCGCGCGCAATCGATGGACGTTCTCTCCTCGCAGTCGAACCTGGCCGGTTACAAGGCGGTGCTGGTGGCGGCGGATCATTATGGCCGCGCTTTTCCCATGATGATGACGGCCGCAGGCACCGTGCAGGCGGCCAAGCTGTTCGTGATGGGTGTGGGCGTGGCAGGCTTGCAGGCGATTGCCACCGGGCGGCGTCTGGGCGCGCAGGTTTCGGCCACCGATGTGCGCTCTGCCACCAAGGAGCAGATCCAATCGCTGGGTGCCAAGGCGATCTTCGTTGAAAACGTCGCCGGGATCGAAGGTGAAGGTTCGGGCGGCTATGCCACCGAAATGAGCGATGAATACAAGGCAGCGCAGGCCCAATTGGTGTCAGAGCACATTGCCAAGCAGGACATCGTCATCACCACCGCGCTGATCCCCGGACGCGCTGCTCCTCGGCTTGTCAGCGATGCGCAGATCGCAACGATGAAGCCGGGCAGCGTGATCTACGATCTGGCGGTGGCGCAGGGCGGGAACGTCGAAGGCTCCAAGCCCGATGAAGTCGTCGTCAAGCATGGCGTGACGATCATCGGCTATTCCAACACGCCCGCGCATCTGCCTGCTGACGCTTCGGCACTGTTTGCGCGCAATCACTACAATTTCCTCAGCGCCTTCTGGGACAAGGAGCAGGGCAAGCCCGTGCTCGACGAGGAAATCGGCAATGCGATCCGGCTAACGCAGGGTGGCAAGGTGGTGAACGAAAGGCTGCTCGGATGAGGTGGGCGCTGGTGCCGCTCGCCGCGGTCCTCATCGCCGCAACGCCTACTGAAGAACGCACCGCGTCGCTTTCGGGCAGCTGGAGCGTCGATCTCAGGCTGGAACTTACCGATGAGCCCTATTCGCAACCGATGGTGCTCAACGTGGCGCCCGATGGCGTTGTGACCGGCAGCTTCTACAACAGCGAGATTCTCGCCGGGCGGGCCGGGACAGCACAGGGTCGCAGCTGCGTCGCTTTCCGCACGACCGACGGGCAAGGGCTTTATCACACCTCGGCTTGCCTCGTTGATGGCAAGATGGTCGGCCAGACCTGGGCCGAGGGCCGTAATTTCGTTCTGCCATGGACCGCAACAAGGGGCTGACATGGACTTTATTTCGATTCTTTCGATCTTCGTCTTGGCCTGCTTTGTGGGCTATTACGTTGTCTGGTCGGTGACTCCGGCGCTACACACCCCGCTGATGGCGGTGACCAACGCCATTTCGTCGGTGATTATCGTCGGCGCGCTGATCGCGAGCGCGGAAGCGGGCAGCGCGACGGCCAAGTATCTCGGCCTCGTCGGCGTGGTGCTGGCGAGCGTCAACATCTTCGGCGGCTTTGCCGTGACCGAGCGCATGCTCGCGATGTACAAGAAAAAGGAGAAGTGAGGATGGCTTCGCTTTTCCCTAACGCCGGAAAGTCGGCGGCGACTTTTGCAGGCCTCACCGCGCTGATGGCCACCCCTGCCTATGCCGCCGGGGCCGAAGGCGCTGCGCCGCCCTGGGCGATGCTGGCTTACCTCATTTCCGGTGTGTTCTTCATCCTTGCGCTGCGCGGGCTTTCGAGCCCGGCCACATCCCGCGCGGGCAACCGGCATGGCATGATCGGCATGGTGCTCGCGGTCGCGACGACGCTGATCACGCATGACATTGCAAATATCGTTGAGATCGCGATTGCCGTCGCGATTGGTGGCGGGATCGGCTTCGTGATTGCACGGCGCATCGCAATGACAGCAATGCCCGAACTGGTGGCAGGCTTTCACTCGTTGGTTGGCCTGGCTGCGGTGGTGGTCGGCTTTGGCGCGTGGCTTGACCCGCAAAGCTTCGGCATCGTCGATAGCGCCGGGCAGATCCTCGCCGTCAGCCGCATTGAACTGGGCCTTGGTATCGCCATTGGCGCCATCACCTTCTCGGGAAGCGTGATCGCCTTTCTCAAGCTGTCGGGCCGGATGAGCGGTTCGCCCATCATGCTGCCGGGGCGGCATGTCATCAATCTCGGCACGCTGGCTGCGATCCTTGGCCTGATTGCCTATTACACCGTCTCGCCGCAGGGCGGGGCGGGCGAGGGGCAGTTGGTGCTGCTGATCGCGGTGCTCGCTTTCATCATCGGCTTTCTGCTGATCATCCCGATCGGCGGGGCGGATATGCCGGTGGTCGTCTCGATGCTGAACAGCTACTCGGGCTGGGCTGCGGCGGCGATGGGCTTTACGCTCGGCAACACCGCGATGATCATCACCGGCGCGCTGGTGGGAAGCTCGGGCGCGATCCTCAGCTACATCATGTGCAAGGCGATGAACCGCAGCTTTATCTCGGTCATCGCGGGCGGCTTTGGCGCTGACAGTGGCGGCGGCGGAGCAGGTGCACCCCGCGAGCAGCGCCCCTATAAGCAGGGCAGCGCGGAAGATGCCGCTTATATGCTCGAACAGGCCGAAAAGGTCATCATCATTCCGGGCTACGGCATGGCAGTGGCGCAGGCTCAGCACGCGCTCAGGGAAATGGGCGACAAATTGAAGGAAAAGGGCGTGGAGGTAAAATATGCCATCCACCCCGTCGCAGGCCGTATGCCGGGGCACATGAACGTGCTGCTCGCCGAAGCATCCGTGCCTTATGACGAAGTCTTCGAACTGGAAGACATCAACTCCGATTTCGCCCAGTGCGATGTAGCCTTCATCATCGGCGCAAATGACGTGGTGAACCCGGCGGCCAAGACCGACAAGTCATCGCCGATCTACGGGATGCCGGTGTTCGATGTTGACAAGGCCAAGCAGGTCTTCTTCATCAAGCGTTCGATGGGCGGCGTGGGTTATGCGGGCGTCGATAATGACGTGTTCTACATGAACCAGACCGTGATGCTGCTGGCCGATGCCAAGAAGATGGTCGAGGAGATCGTCAAGTCGCTCGATTGATGCGCCGCGCTCTGGCTGTTCTGGTTGCGGCGCCGCTGGCTGTTGGTGCGGCCGATGCGCCCTTGCCCGGCCCGCTTGAAGCAGGCTGGCGTGGGCGCGAGGTGTGCGAAGTGCTGTTCGAGAACGCCGAGCTGCGCGCGCTGCGCTGCACCTTTCCGCCGGGCGTGGGGCACGAGCGCCACACCCATCCGCGCCACTGGGGCTATATCGAGCAGGGCGGCACGATGCGGATCACCGATGCCAGCGGCACCCGCGAACAGGTGCTCGCTTCGGGCACTCAATGGTGGAGCGACGGGGTTGCCTGGCACGAGGCGCTCAATATTGGCAAAACCACAGCGGTTTATGTGATTGTCGAGCCCAAGGGCCGCTAGGCGCTGGCGCAGCGTCGGCGGCGGCATCGGCGGCGGCGGGAAGACAAGGTCAGGCAAGGATACCATGCGCAAGGCAGTTCTGGCGGTTCTGGTGCTTTTCGGGCTGGGCGCGCTCGCGGTCGAGACCGGCTATGCCCGCCCGCTGATCGTGTGGCAGGTCGAACGCTCGCTCATCGCTTCCGGCATGGGCGAGGGGCGTGCGGAATGCATGGCGGGGCGGATGGTCGATCGCCTGTCGGTGATGCAGCTGTGGACGCTGCGGCGAGCCATGGCCCCGCGCGAGGGTGAGCCGGAGAATGCGCGCGGATTGTTTGACAGCATCAAGCGTTTGCGTCGCACCGAGGATGGCGAGATCATCGGCGTGGTGACCTCCAGCGCGGCGCTGTGCGCGATCGGTCTGGGCTGAGCGCATAGCCCCTTTCCTTGCGGGAAGGGGTTGGGGATGGTTGGTCCGCAGTCGATGAACAGAACCCCCACCCCCGGCCCCTCCCCATGGGGAGGGGAGAAATTCTTGCTTTTTATCCCGCCCTTGCGCCAGAATGCGCAGCGGAGAGGGAGAATTGCTATGATCAGACCCGCATTTGCTGCCTTATTGCTCGCATCTGCTGCGCCGCTGGCGGCTGCCACGCATATGATCGAGGCAAGCGCGGATGCGGCGGAAAAATTGCAGGAGGCGCTGATCGAAGCCCAACCGGGTGACGAGATCGTGCTGGCGGCGGGGCGCTATGCCCTGACTGACGGGCTCAGCCTCGATGTCGCGGGCGTCACTTTGCGCGGGGCCGGGCCAGCGCTCACCATCCTCGATTTCACGGGCCAGCAAGGCTCGGGCGAGGGGCTGCTTGTCACCAGCGATAACGTCACCTTGCGCGATTTCGCGATCGAGAACCCCAAGGGCGACGGGATCAAATCGAAGGGTGCGGACAATATCATCTACCACCGCATCCGGGTGACATGGACGAACGGGCCGAGCCCGAAGAATGGTGCCTATGGCATCTACCCGGTCGAAAGCACCGGCATCCTTATCAGCCATTCCGAAGTTTCCGGCGCATCGGATGCCGGGATTTACGTTGGCCAGTCGCGGCGGATCACTATCAGGAACTCGGTCGCGAGCGACAACGTGGCGGGCATCGAGATCGAGAACAGCCGCGATGCGCTTGTCACCGACAATTTCGCCACCCGCAATACGGGCGGCATTCTGGTGTTCGATCTGCCCAGCCTGCCGGTCATGGGCGGGGGCAATGTGGTGGTGGTAAACAATCTTGTCAGCGGCAACACCACGCCCAATTTCGCGCCGCCGGGCAATATCGTCGGCAATGTGCCGCGCGGCACCGGCATCATGGTGATGGCGAACGAGAACGTGTGGGTCGATGGCAATATCGTGCGTGACAATCCGACCGCGCCGTTCATGGTGATTGCCTATTCGCAGAAATATGACGATGCGCGCTACAATCCTTACCCGCGCAATGTGGTGATCGGCGAGAATGTGGTCGATAGCGGCGCGAAAGACCCATCCCTGCCTGGCGCGCCGATGTTGCTGGCAGCCTTTGGCGGCACCCTGCCGCCGATCCTATGGGATGGGCTTTCGCAAGCCGGTGCCGCGCCCGCGCTGGCGGTGGCGGGCGACATTGCCGGCTGGACGCTCAATCTCGAACGGCAGGGCCAGTCGCTGGCCGAGGCGAAGCCCGGCCCGCTCAAGGTGCCTGACGAAGGCGTGAAGTGGGATGTCAGCGCAGTCGGCGCACCGCCCGAGTTGGAGGCGCGGCTGAAGTGAAACGCCGGGGTCTCCTCATCCTTGCAGCGGCAGCGCTGGCGGCCTCGGTCGCCGCAGCGCCTGCGCCTGAGGCACAGGTGCGCGATGCCGTGATTAGGGCCGACGCCGCGCCGCGCACGCTTGCTGAATTCGGGTTTTTCACCGATGCCGCCGGTCGCCAGCCTGCCGCGCGGGTGACGCCTTACGAATTGAATGTGCCGCTCTGGTCTGACGGGGCGGACAAGCTGCGCTATATCTACCTGCCCGAAGGCACGCGGCTTACGGCAGATGGCGAGGGCCTGCTTCGCTTCCCTGTGGGCGCGGCGATCATCAAGAGCTTTGCCTTTGGCCAAGGGGCCGATCAGCGCCTGATCGAAACCCGCGTGCTGCTCAACCGCGCCGATGGCTGGGTGGCGCTGCCCTATCGCTGGAACGCCGATCAAACCGAGGCGACGCTCGCACTGGCGGGCGGGCGGCTGGAGGTGACGACCCCTGCGGGCGAGGCCATCAGCTACCGCATCCCCAACAAGAACCAGTGCAAGGAATGCCACAGCCTGAATGGTGCCGTGATCCCGATTGGCCCCAAGGCGCGCAACATGGCGCAAACTTGGCTCGCCGCGATGTTGCCGCAGGTTCCTGCCAAGGCGGACAGCCTGCCGCACTGGAACACGCGTGCATCCGGTGCGGCTGAGCCGCTGGCGCGCGCCTATCTAGATGTGAACTGCGCCCATTGCCACCAGCCTGGCGGTATGGCGTCGAATTCGGGGCTTGATCTGCGGTGGGAACAGTCGGCCCCGCAAGCCATCGGCATCTTCAAACGCCCTGTCGCGGCCGGGCGCGGGGCGGGCGGGCATGAATTCGGGATTGTGCCGGGCCAGCCTGACAAGTCCATCCTTGCTCACCGGCTCGCTTCGGCAGAGCCGGGCGTTGCCATGCCGGAACTCGGCAAGTCCACAGTCGATGGCGACGGCGTCGCAGTGGTGAGCCGCTGGATATTGGAGATGAAAGCGCAATGAAGTGGGTCCTTCGCGGGGTGCTGGCACTCATTGCAGTGCTGGCAGTGCTGTTTCTCGTCTTTCGCACCCCCGATACTGACGCTGCGGAAATGCGCGCCAAATATGGCGCTGCCCCTTCCCAATTCGTCGATCTGGGGGGCGGGCTGACAGTGCACCTGCGCGATGAAGGGCCCAGCGATGCGCCTGCGATCATTCTGCTGCACGGCTCCAACGCGGATCTTCACACCTGGGAGCCGTGGGCGCAGAATCTCAAGACCGATTACCGCGTGATCCGGTTCGATCAGGTCGGCCATGGCCTCACCGGCCCCGATCCCAAAGCCGATTATACCCGCAAGAACTACGTCGAACACATCCGTCTGGTGGCTGACAAGCTTGGTGTTGATCGCTTCATTCTTGGCGGCAATTCGATGGGCGGCAAGCACGCGCTGGCTTTTGCCGCCAAATATCCCGAGCGCATCGACGGGCTCGTGCTGGTCGATGCAGGCGGCATGCCGATGCTTTCGCCCGAGGCGATCAAGAGCGGCCAGCCCAAGGAGGACACCCGCAAGCGCTCGGGCGGGGGCAATATCGGCTTCAAGATTGCCGGGATGCCGGGTGTGAACCGTATCATCGAACAGGTCACGCCGCGCGCGCTGATCGAAAAGAGCCTGCGCCAGAGCGTTTCGGTGGAAAGCATCATCACCGAGCCGATGATCGATCGCTACTGGGAATTGCTGCGCTATCCCGGCAATCGGCGGGCGACGCTTCAGCGGTTTTCGATCCCCTATGATCCGCTCACCCGCGAACAGATTGCCGCGATTGGGGTGCCGACGCTGATTATCTGGGGCGAGGAGGATCGCCTGATCCCGGTTGCCGCGGGGCGCTATCTTAACGAGGTGATGCAGCAGCCCACGCTCGCGATCTATCCCAAGGTCGGCCACTTGCCGCAGGAAGAAGCCGCCGCGCAGACCCTGGCTGATCTGCGCAAGTGGCTGGCGGGCCTGCCAGAGCCTGCGCCAGCGCAATAAGCGCTCCCCAAAGCGGTGCGCCCCCGCTAGAGGGTCAGCCACAGGCAAGGGGCATGAGGCAAGGAGCACACGGGTTGCGCAAGCTGGGTATTATCGGGGGCATGAGCTGGGTTTCCACCGGCACCTATTATGATCGCATCTGCCGACTGGTGCAGAAACGCGCGGGCCCGATGGTCAGTCCGCCGCTGCTGATCGAAAGCCTCAACTTTGCCGAGTTGTGCGCGGTGCGCGATAACGAGGGCTGGCATCAGGCCGCGCAAATCCTGATCGCCAGCGCCCGGCGGCTGGAAGATGCAGGCGCTGAAGGCCTCATCATCGGGGCCAATTCGATGCACAAGGTCTATGACGAGGTGGCCGCCAGCGTCGCCATCCCGATCCTGCATATCGCCGATCACGTCGGCATGGCGCTGAAGAAGGCCGGTCACAGCAATGCCGCGCTGATCGGCACGCGCAACGTGATGACCGAAAGCTTCTACCGCCGCCGGTTGGTGGCGCACGGGATCGATTTGCTGCCGCCCAAGATGGAGAACGTCGAACTGCTCGACCGGATCATCTATGATGAACTGATGGTCGGCAAGGTCACCCGCGAGGCCGAACGCACCTTGAAGACGATCATCACCGGCAAGGCGCAGGACGGGGCCGAGGCCATAGTGCTGGCCTGCACCGAGCTTGATCTGGTGGTGGATGTGGATGCCAATGTGCTCCCGGTGTTTGAAGGCACACGGATCCATTGCCGGGCTGCCGTGGATTGGATGTTCGGCGCTGATAACCCGCTGGAGGCAGCGGCTTGAGCGCTGGGGTGATGCCCCGCGCGCCTTACGCTGCTGATCCGCTGCACTATGGCGGGCGCGAGTTTGCGACGCCGGGCGAGGCGGTCGAACCAAGCGAGCGGCGCGGGCCGCGCTCGGAATTCCAGCGTGATCGCGACCGGATCGTTCATTCGATGAGCTTCCGACGGCTCAAATCCAAAACGCAGGTGTTCATCGCGCCAGAGGGCGATCACTACCGCACCCGCCTGACGCACAGTCTTGAAGTCGCGCAGATCGGCCGCGTGCTGGCGCGGGCGCTGGGGCTGGATGAAGACCTCACCGAAGCGCTGTGCCTTGCCCATGATCTTGGCCATCCGCCCTTCGGCCATGCCGGGGAAGAAGCGCTGGGCGAAGCGCTCGCACCCCATGGCGGCTTTTGCCACAATGCCCATGCGCTGCGCACAGTCATGCGGCTCGAAAGCCCTTATCCCGCCCATGAGGGGCTCAATCTGACGTGGGATCTGCTCGAAGGGCTCGCCAAGCACAATGGCCCGGTGGCCGATGCGCCGTGGGCGCTGGCGGAACTGGACGCTGCCTTCCCGCTCGATCTGGCGACATGGCCCAGTCTTGAAGCGCAGATTGCCGCCGTGGCCGATGATATCGCCTATGATAATCACGATATCGACGATGGCCTGCGCGCTGGCTTCCTCGATCTCGACCAGCTGCTCGCGCTCGATTTCCTCGCCGAGCAATGGCGCCGGGTGGAACGCCGTTTCCCTTATGCCCCGCGTGATCAACTGATGCGCGAGCTGGTGCGCGATCAGATTGGCCTCATGGTCAATGATGTGCTGTCACACACGGGCGCACAGGTCGCCGGGATCGGCTCGGTCGCTGAGGTGCGCGCCGCCGGGTGCCAGCTCGCCGGGTTCTCGCCCGGCATGGCCGCCGAGGAGCGCGCGCTCAAGGCCTTCATGTATCGCGAACTTTACTACCACCCCGAACAGACCGCTGCCGCCGCCCGCGCGCGCGCGGTGGTGGCCGCGCTGTTTGCCGCCTATGCCGCGGATGCCAGCCTGATGCCGCCCGAATGGCAGGCGCGCCTGCCCGCCCACAACCCTGAGCGCGCGCGGGTGATTGCCGATTTCATCGCGGGCATGAGCGATCACTTCGCCATGCAATGTTTTGCGCGCATCCACGGCGAGACGCCTGCCGGGCTGATCAATGTCTGAACCTTTCCGCATTGCGCTGGTTGGCGCGACGGGCCTGATCGGCGGCTGTGTGATCGAGGCGGCAGCGGCAGCTGAGACGATTCGCCTTATCGGCATGGCCCGACGCGAGGCTCCCTTGCCCGCTGCTGCACGGGTTGAAATGTTCGTGGCTGAACCTGCCCAATGGGGCGAGGTGATGGCCGCAGTGCGCCCGCGCGCGCTGATCTGTGCGCTGGGGACGACATGGAAAAAGGCGGGCCGCGATGAAGCCGCCTTCCGCGCGGTCGATCACGATCTGGTGATTGCCAGCGCTGCCGATGCGCTGAAGGCCGGGGTCACCAATATGGTTGTGGTCAGCGCGGCAGGCGCGGATCGCCATTCCCACAGCCGCTACATGCGGGTGAAAGGCGAGGTTGAGGCGGCGCTTTCGACGATGGGCTTCAAGCGGCTCGATATCCTGCGCCCCGGCCTGCTGCGCGGGGAGCGGCCTGAGGATTGGCGGCTGGCGGAACGCCTTGCGCTGGCGGCGGCTCCGCTCACCGATCTCATGCTGCGGGGATCATGGCGCCAGTTCGGCTCGATTGATGCGCGCGATGTGGCAGGGGCCGCGCTCAGGCTTGCCACACGGGCAGCGCCGGGGCGCTTTACCCATGATAATGATGCGATGCGCCGCGCCGCGCGCGAACTTGCAAGGGACAAGGGCTGATGGACTGGAACCTGCTGTTCAATCTGGTGAACCTTCTGGCGCTGATTGCGTGGGTCTCGCTGATCCTCTTGCCGCGCTGGCCTGCGCTGCTTTCGGGCGTTCTGTATCTGGGCATCGGCCTTTTGTGCCTGATCTATGCGAGCGGGTTGATCGGGCTCGTCGGCGGACTGCTGCCCTCGGGCGGTCCCGGCGGCGGCGCGGATTTCACCACCATCGAAGGCGTGCGCGCAATATTTTCCAATGATGCAGGCGTTGCCATCGGCTGGACGCATTACCTCGCCTTCGATCTGTTTGTCGGGCTGTGGATCGCCCGCGACGGCGATGCCAAGGCGATTTCGCGCCTTATCCAGGCGCCGATCCTGCTCGCAACTTTCATGGCGGGGCCGCTCGGCCTCCTGATCTGGCTGATACTGCGCGAACCTGCCGCGCGCAAGCAAGGGCGGTTTAGCTAGACCCGCGCGCGCGGTTGCGCTTAATCTCCCAAAAAACAGCTTTTGGGAGAGAGCACCGGCTATGACCGACATCGCGCAGCACGAATTGCTCACACTTGACGACATTCTGAGCCACTGGGCGAGCACCCAGCCCGATGCGCCTGCCTTGGAAGGCGAGGGGCTGCGCTGCACCTATGGCGAACTGGATGTGCTCACGCGCAAAGCCATCGCGCTGTTTCAGGCGCATGGTATCGCGCCGGGGGACAGGGTGGCTTTTCTGGGCAAGAACGATCCGGCCTATGGCGTCATGCTGTGCGCCGCGATGCGCTATGGCGCGGTGATGGCGCCGGTGGGCTGGCGGCTCGCCCCGCGCGAAATTGCCTATATTCTCGAAGACACCGGCGCCAAGCTGCTGGTGGCGAGCGAGGCTTTCATCGAAACGGCGCGCGCTGCCATGGCTGAGATGGCAGCGGCGCCCGAATTGCTCTCGGTGGCTGCGATGATGGAGGAATTGGCAGGGCTTGCGCCTGCCACCTACACGCCTGCCGGGCCTGATGATGCAATCCTGCAACTTTATACCAGCGGCACCACTGGCAATCCCAAGGGCGCAACCCTGTCGAACCGCAACCTGTGCGCGCTGCGGGTTGAGGGGCTGCGGGCAGGCCTTACCTATTACACCGATTACCGCGCGGGCGATTGCATGCTGGTGGTGATGCCGATTGCGCATATCGGCGGCACGGGATCGGTGATGCTGGGGGTGGAGAGCGGCATTCGCGTGGTGTTCGAGCCCGAATTTACCCCCGATGGCGTCATCAACGCTATTCAGGGCGGGGCCACCCACATGTTCCTGGTTCCGGCCGCGCTGCAATTCCTGGTCCAGCACCCGCGCGCGGCATCGACCGATTTCTCCAACTTACGCTATTTCATCTATGGCGCTGCGCCCATGCCGCTCGAACTGCTCAAGCAGGCGGTGGCGACCATGCCTGCCACCCAGTTCCTGCAAGCCTATGGCATGACCGAGACGACCGGCACGATCTCGATTCTGCCGCCCGAGGATCACACGCTGGAAGGCAATCAGCGGATGCGTTCAGCCGGCAAGGCGCTGCCCGGTGTGCGGATCGAGGTGCGCGGGCCGGATAATGTCGAAGTGCCGCGCGGCACGATCGGCGAGGTGTGCATTCACTCGCCGTCCAACACTGCGGGATACTGGAAGTTGCCCGAAGCCACCGCCAAGACGATTGATCCCGATGGCTGGCTCCACACCGGCGATGCCGGGATCATGGACGCAGACGGCTATGTTTACATTCAGGACCGCATCAAGGACATGATCATTTCGGGCGGCGAGAATGTCTATCCTGCCGAAGTGGAAAACGCGATCTTTGGCCACCCGGCAGTGGCCGAAGTTGCCGTGATCGGCGTGCCATCCGCCAAGTGGGGCGAGGAAGTGAAGGCCTGCATCGTGCCCAAGCCCGGCGCGGTGATCGACGAGGCTGATATCATCGCCTGGGCACGTTCGCGCATTGCCGCGTTCAAGGCACCCAAGAGCATCGATGTGATCGCGATGATGCCGCGCAATGCCAGCGGCAAGATCCTGCGCCGCGAGCTGCGCGCGCCCTATTGGGAGGGGCAGGAGCGCCAGGTTTCGTGAGCGCGCTTGCATGACCGAAAAACGCCATGCGCCCGCCACGATGCGCAATCGCGTGCCGATTGCCGAAGTGCTCGCGCGCGAATTGCCGGGGGCAGGCCGGGTGCTGGAGGTCGCCAGCGGGACGGGCGAACATGCGGTGTTCTTTGCCGGGTTCTTCCCTGCGCTGGAATGGCAGCCGAGCGATCCCGACGCGCAAGCGCTTGCCTCGATTGCGGCTTATCGCGCGGATTATCCGGGCGCTAACCTGGCAGCGCCCGTTCTGCTCGATGCCTGCATTCCGGCGGCATGGCCGGTTAACGAGGCGGCTGCGGTGGTGTGCATCAACATGGTGCATATCAGCCCATGGCAGGCGACCGAAGGCCTGTTTGCGGGTGCTGCCCGGATTTTGGGCAGCACTGGCGGGCCGCTTATTCTCTACGGCCCGTTTTTTGAGCAGGGGGTGGAAACCGCAACCTCAAACCTTGATTTCGACGCCAGTCTGCAAGCGCGCGATCCTCGCTGGGGCATCAGGAATGCCGAAGCAGTGGACAGCCTCGCCGCCGCTTATGGCTTTGAGCGCACCGCGCACCGCGCCATGCCTGCCAATAATCTGATGCTGATCTATCGCGCCACAGGCGCGGGGCTAAGCCCGGCTTGCTGACGGGCGGTGTCAGTCGATGGCGCGTTCCCCGGCGCGGCCGACAGACTTCACGTCTTCGCCGAGCCCCTTCACGGTGTTGCAGGCGGTGGTGGCGGTAAGCGTGAAAGCAGCCAGTGCAGCCAGCGTGAGGGTCTTGGCCAACTCGTGCGAAGTCATGATGATGTGTCCTTTCTGCTGGGCTTTCTGCACAGCCCAAGATTAACCGCGCTTGAGCCGCGCCAGTTCCCGTTCGCGCCATGCGATAATCAGCCCTGCCGCCACGATCAAGGGCGCGCCCAGCCACAGGCTGGCAGGCGCGGCGCGACCGAACACGAAGACGCCGTAGAAACTTGCCCACAGCAAGGCGGTGTAATCCATCAGCAGAATGACGGCCGCCGAACCGAACCGGAGCGACAACGTCAGCAAAACCTGCGCCAGTGCGCCGCACAGCGCCATGGCCAGAATGATCCCCCAAGTTTCCGGATCATGCGCCCCGAGCACGAAGGGCAGCGCCAGCGCGAGCACCGGGGCCGATAGCGCGGTGAACCAGAACACGATGCTCCACGCGCTTTCGGTGGTGTTGAGATCCTGCACCTGAAAGCTGATGAGCGCCACCATCAGCGGTGCGATCAGCCCGACGATGATGCCCGTGACCGTTACCGCGCCATCATCGGCGCCAAGGCCCGGCCCCATCACCACCAGCACGCCGGCAAAGCCGATGGCGATGGCGCTGGCCCGGTACGGCCCGATCCGCTCGCCGAACAGGACGAGCGCTATTACCACGGCAAAGATCGGCGCGGTGAAGCCCAGCGTCGTCGCCTCGGCGAGCGGCAGCAGCAGCACCGCGCCATAGGTGAACATCATGCCGATAGTGCCGGTGGCGGCACGCCGGGCGTGGGCCGCGATGCGCTGCGTGCGCAGCAGCGCCAGATTGCCGCTCAGCCCCAGCCCAGCGCCCAGCAGCAGCGCGGTGAGCGCCTGCCGCCAGAAAATCATTTCCATCAGATGCGCGCCGCGTTCACCCGCGAGTTTCACCAGCATGGCCATCGTCGCCAGCGCAAAGGCTGCCATCAGGCGGAACGCCAAGGCAAGCAGCGGGCGCGGGCGGGCGATCGAGCCATCCATCGTCGCCTCGCTTGAAGCAGGCGAGGGGATTGCGCAAGCCGCCATGCTCCCCCTATGCGCGGGAACGATGGCCGACCCACTCTCCCATTTCGCGTTGCTGAGCGAGGCTGGCCAATTGGCAGTGGTGGGCGCAGGGCTGTGGGTGCTGGCGGGCTTTTGCGGCGTGATGGATCACCGCCGAGCCAAGCGGCGCAATGTGGCGCGGCTTGAGCAAGTGGGCTGGGTGCCGTGGACGGCGCTGTTCATGGCCTTTGCGATCATCGGCGGGGGCTTGCTGGCGCTCAGTCTGCCCGCGGTGATCGGGAGCCTTTAGCGCTGAGTTCGCCAATGAATGCCAACCCGGCGCGCCAGCCTCGCAAGGGCGCCAAAACACGCAGACGCCCGCCGGCCGGTTAGGCCGAAATCGGGGCGTCAGCCCGGATCGTTGCGTCAGAGACACGCCTCCAGATACGCCTGATCGAAACCGAACTGGCGCGCCTTTTCGAGCGTGTAGGGGCGCAGGCCCGAGCTTCGGAATTCGCCGATGATCTTTCCGTCATCGCTTTCGTCGAGGTATTCGAACTTGAACAATTCCTGCGTCACGATCACGTCGCCTTCCATCCCGATCACCTCGGTGATGTTGGTGGTGCGGCGCGAACCGTCGCGCAGGCGCTTGACCTGGACGATGAGGTCGACGGATTCGGCGATCTGGCGGCTGATCGCTTCCTTGGGGATCTTGATGTCGCCCATCAGGATCATGTTTTCCATACGGCCAAGGCATTCGCGCGGGGAGTTGGCGTGCAGCGTGCACATCGAACCATCGTGGCCGGTGTTCATCGCGGCGAGCAGATCGAAACATTCCGCGCCGCGAATTTCCCCCAGAATGATCCGGTCAGGCCGCATACGCAGGGCGTTCTTCACCAGATCGCCGATGGTGATTGCGCCCTGACCTTCAAGGTTCGGCGGGCGTGTTTCGAGCGGCAGCCAGTGCGGCTGCTGCAAGCGCAGTTCCGCCGCGTCCTCGATGGTCAGCACGCGTTCGCCCGGATCGATCATCTTGGAGAGCGCATTGAGCATCGTCGTTTTACCCGAACCCGTGCCCCCCGAAATGACGATGTTCATGCGGCATGCGCCCGCAATCTTGAGCGCCGTCGCCATCTTCTCGCTCATCGAACCGAAGTCCTTGAGCATGTCGATCGTGATCGGCTTTTCGGAGAATTTGCGAATCGAGATCGCCGTGCCGCGCAAGGACAGCGGCGGCACGATCACGTTGACACGGCTGCCATCCTTGAGGCGAGCGTCGGCAAGCGGGGTTGTCTGGTCAACCCGGCGACCGACCTGGTTCACGATGCGCTGCGCGATCTGGAACAGGTGCTGTTCGTCACGGAACCGGATCGGCGCGATCTGGAGCTTGCCCTTCTTTTCGATGTAGGTCTGATCCGGTCCGTTCACCATGATATCGGAGACGTCGGGATCGTTGAGCAATTCTTCCAGCGGGCCGAAACCAAGCAGTTCGTCGATCAGCACCTTTTCGAGCGCGAATTGCTCGCGCCGGTTGAGTGTGACCTTCAGTTCCGCCAGCACTTCCATGATAATGGGACGGAATTCTTCGGAGAGTTCTTCCTTCGAAAGCGTCGCAGCCGCTTCGGGATCGACACGTTCCAGCAGGCGCGGGAGCACCTGTTCCTTGATTTTGTGGACGCTGGCTTCAAAGCCGCCGACTTCGGAATTGGCTTCGGTGATGGCGGCCATGCGTTCGTTGAGCCGGTCGATTGCCTCGGCGCTGCTGCCGCGGCCCGGCGTTGCCGACGGCGCAGGGGCAGGGACAGGCGATGCCATCTCGCCAGGCAGGGGCGGGAATTGTTCGCCCCCGATGGCTGCATCGCCCGCGCGGCCGGCCGCCTTCATCGGGCGGGCAACGCCGAAGGCGGGGCGCGCACCTGCCTTCATGCTCCCCACATTACCTTTTTTGCCGAATGCGCTCATCGAACAGCCCCCAAAAGGCACCACCAGTCTTCCAGCATTCTTTCCGCGACAAAGCGAATGATGCCTCACGAGGAAGGGTGAATGCCCGATAAACCTTATTATTTTGCTAAGGACTGGCCGCTGGGCATGGGCGGCGGCATGGGCGGCGGCGGGCGCGCAGGGGCGGGCTGCATCGTTACATTTTGGCAGGCAGGGCGTGGCTTATTGGGGCAGGTTGGTTGCGGCGGCGCGAAGGGTCTTGCTCTGGCGCGCCAGCGCTGTAGCGGTGATGGCAATCAGCGCGGCCGATTGGATGACGCCGCAAGCAAGGATAGGCCGGGTATGTGCGGGATCATCGGGATTGTGGGGTTTACCGGCGGCGAACCGGTTGCCGATCGGCTGGTCGATGGTTTGCGGCGAATGGAATATCGCGGCTATGACAGCGCCGGGATCTGCACGCTGCATGATGGCGCGCTGGTGCGCCGCCGGGCCGAAGGTAAGCTGGCCAATCTTGCCCATGTGCTGGCAGCCGAGCCCGCGCCGGGCGTGGTCGGGATTGCCCATACCCGCTGGGCTACGCATGGTGCGCCGACTGCGGCCAATGCCCACCCCCATGCGACCGGTGAAGTGGCGATTGTCCACAACGGGATCATCGAGAATTTCAAGGAGCTGCGCAGCGAATTGGCCGCAGCAGGCCGCACTTTCGAAAGCGAGACCGACAGCGAGGTGGTGGCCCACCTTATCTCGGCCGAAGTCGAAGCCGGGGCCGATCCGGTCGCCGCCGTGCGCGCCGTGCTGCCGCGTTTGCGCGGTGCCTTTGCGCTGGCGATTGCCTTTCGTTCGCATCCCGATCTCTTGATCGGCGCGCGGCTGGGATCGCCGCTGGTGCTGGGTTATGGCCCGGAGGGCGAGGGCGCCGAGATGTATCTCGGCTCCGATGCGCTCGCGCTTGCCCCGCTGACCCAGCGCATCACTTATCTGGAAGAAGGCGATTGGGTGGTGGTGCGCCGCGACAGCGCCGAGATTTACGATCACGCCAATGCCCCCGTCACCCGCGAAATCCGCGCCTCGGGCGCTTCGGCCGCAGCGGTCGAGAAGGGCAATTATCGCCACTTCATGCAGAAGGAAATCTACGAGCAGCCCACCGTGGTGGCGCAGACGCTCGCCTCTTACCTGCGCCGCTCCGACAATTCGGTGGCGCTGCCGCAGTTCGACTTTGATCTCTCAGCCGTGCGCCGCCTCACGATCGTTGCCTGCGGCACCAGCTTTTATGCCGGGATGGTTGCCAAATACTGGTTCGAACAATTTGCCCGCGTGCCGGTCGATATCGATGTCGCTTCCGAGTTCCGCTATCGCGATCCGGTGCTCGAAGAAGGCGGGCTGGCCCTGTTCATCTCGCAAAGCGGGGAGACCGCTGATACTCTGGCAGCGCTGAGGCATTGCAAGGCGGCGGGGCAAACCATCGCGGTGGTCGTCAACGTGCCCACCAGCACCATGGCGCGCGAGGCTGACCTGCTGCTCCCGACCCATGCCGGGCCTGAGATCGGGGTTGCCTCGACCAAGGCCTTCACCTGCCAGCTTGCCGTGCTGGCGGCGCTGGCGGCGCACGTGGCCGTCAAGAAGGGCCGTCTCACGCGCGAAGAGGAAGCGCAGATCGTGCGCCACCTGCTGGAAGTGCCTGCCGCGCTCAACGCGGCGCTTGGCCGCGATGACGAGATCGCCGCGATGGCCCCGCTGATTGCCCCTGCGCGCGATGTGCTTTATCTCGGGCGCGGGCAGGATTACCCGCTGGCGCTGGAGGGGGCGCTAAAGCTCAAGGAAATCAGCTATATCCACGCCGAAGGCTATGCCGCCGGCGAAATGAAGCATGGGCCGATCGCGCTGATCGATGATGCCGTGCCGGTGGTGGTTATCGCGCCGTCTGGCCCGCTCTTCGAAAAGACGGTTTCCAATATGGAAGAGGTGCGCGCGCGCGGCGGGCAGGTGGTGCTGATTTCCGATGCGGCGGGGCTGGCGCAAGCGGGCGAGGGCACCATCGCCACCATCGAAATGCCGGTGGTTCACCCTCTGATCGCGCCGCTGGTCTATGCCATTCCGGTGCAATTGCTGGCCTATCATGTCGCGCTGGTGAAAGGCACCGATGTCGATCAGCCGCGCAATCTCGCCAAGTCGGTCACTGTCGAATAGGGGCTGCTGCGGAGCAAAGATTCACCACGATCCAAGGCGCAACTTTACCACGTCCTAACCTTTTCTGTTTAGACGCAGGTGGGTGAACCACCACGCGCCCCCTCCTGCGAATCCTGCGGTGCAAGATCTGTCGATCTCGGCTGTGCTGGGGCTTACCGGCAAGTCGGGCGCGGATTGGACGCGTCTGCGCGGGTTGCAGTATAACGGGCTTGAACGGCTGAGCTTCCAGCGGATCTATTCCAACGCCGTGCTGGCGCTGGTGCTGGTGTATGTGCTGGGGCCTGCCACCGGGCCGCTGCCCATGCTGGTATGGCTGTGCCTGCACATCGCGGTGCTGTATAATGGACGCCGTATTGATCTGGCGCTTGCCGATGTCGCCAATCGCGGCATGACGCGCGATGAATTCCGCCGGCAGGGGATCAGCGCTGCCGCTGCGGCTGTGGTGTGGTTGATCCCGCTCTACGCTTTTGTCTCGCCCGCTCGCACCGACGATATGCTCGCATTGTTCACGATCTATGCTCTGCTGATGGCGGGCTCGGTCTATCTGTTTGCGACCCTGCCTTTCAGCATCATGCTGTTTATCAGCATCATCGGGGTCGGTGCTTCCGGTTACCTCATGGCCAGCCAGATGTGGAATGCGGCGCTGGGGATGATCATGTTCACGCTTTCGGGTCTTGTCGGCACCATCGAGGTGGGCCGTATCTATCTCAAGGCGCGGCTGGCTGAGGCGGCGGGGATGGAAAAGGAGGCTGTCGTCTCGCTTCTGCTCCGCGAATTCGAGGAAAACGAGGCGGACTGGCTGTGGGAGCTGGACCCCACGCGCCGGGTGCGTTCGGTGAGCCCGCGCTTCGCCTATGCGCTGGGACGCAGCCAGGCCGAGGTCGAGGGGCTTTCGTTCATCGAATTGATTGCCGGGCAGGGATGGGAAACCGGGCGCTTTGCGGCGGGGCTGCGCGAGCTAGCCGAAAGGCTGCGCGCGCGCGAGCATTTCTCCAACCTGCTGGTGCAGGTCTCGATCCTGGGCGAGGAGCGCTGGTGGGAGCTTTCAGGCACGCCGATGCGCGGCGAGGACGGCAAGTTTGCTGGCTTTCGCGGCGTCGGCTCGGATGTCACCGAACAGCGCAAATCCTCTGAAAAGATCGCTTATCTTGCCCGCTTCGATACGCTCACCCAGCTGCCCAACCGCTTGCAGGTGACCGAGGCGCTCGGCGAGGCGCTGCGCTATGCCAGCCAGTGGCGCAGCAAGTGCGCGCTGCTGATGGTGGACCTTGATCGCTTCAAGTCGGTGAACGATTCGCTTGGCCACATGACGGGCGACAAGCTGCTGGCGCAGGTTTCCGCGCGGCTTCAAACGCTGATGGGCGAACACCAGCTGTGCGGGCGGCTGGGCGGCGATGAATTTGCCATCGTCATGCGCGAGGTCGCGGATCGCGGCGCGGTGCGGGATCTCGCCCAGCGGGTGATCGCGCGCCTTTCCGAGCCCTATCAGGTCGAACAGCACACGCTTTATGTGGGTGCCAGCGTCGGTTCGGCACTTGGCCCGCGCGATGGCACCAGCGTTGAGGAACTGATGCGCAATGCCGATCTTGCGCTTTATCAGGCCAAGGATCTGGGCGGGGGCGAGCATTGCGGCTTTGAACCGCTGCTCCACGCCTCGGCCGAAGAACGCCGCCAGCTTGAAGTGTCGCTGCGCAAAGCGCTCGGCCGCGAGGAGCTGGCGCTCAATTATCAGCCCGTCGTCGATGCGCGCAGTCAGTCGGTCGTCAGTTTCGAGGCGCTGGTGCGCTGGAACAGCGCCGAGCACGGCTTCGTCAGCCCCGGCAAGTTCATCCCGCTGGCTGAGGATACCCGGCTGATTGTGCCGATTGGCCAATGGGTTATGCGCAAGGCCTGCGAGGAAGCGCGCAACTGGCCCGCCCACGTCAAGGTCAATGTCAATGTCTCGCCCGAGCAATTGCTCGAACCCGATTTCCATAAGCACGTGGTCGAAGTGCTGGCGGCAACAGGCCTGCGCCCCGAACGGCTGGAGATCGAGGTGACCGAGAGCATTTTCCTGCGCGATGCGAGCGTCGCGCGCAATGCGCTGGAACAGGTCATGGCGCTGGGCTGTTCGGTGGCGCTTGATGATTTCGGCACCGGCTATTCCTCGCTCGGCTATCTGCGCAAGCTCAAGTTCTCGACGATCAAGGTCGATCGCACCTTCGTGCAGGGCGCAGCGCAGGGCAGCGCAGAGAGCCTCGCGATCATCAATGCGGTGGTGGCGATGGCAAAAAGCCTCGACATGACGACCACCGCCGAAGGGGTAGAAACGCCTGAGGAGCTGGAGCTGATCCGCAATCTGGGCTGCGACAAGATCCAGGGCTATTATTTCGGACGCCCGATGAGCGCCAGCGATGCCACTGCCTTGTTCAGAGCCGGCTCGCGCCTGACGGCGTGACGTCAGGCGCCTACCAGCGCCGCGATCACGTTTTCGAACAATTTGCGCCCGTCTGTGCCGCCCAGTGCCGGATCGGCAGCCGGTTCGATCGCGCGTTCGGGGTGCGGCATCATGCCGAGCACGCGGCCATTGGCGCTGAGCACCCCCGCGATATTGCGCGCCGAGCCATTGACCGCCTCGGTGTATCGGAATGCGATCCGATCTTCGGCTTCGAGCGCATCAAGCGTTGCGGCATCGGCGTAATAATTGCCATCGTGATGCGCGACCGGGATGCGCAAGGCCTCGCCGCGGGCAAAACCGTGCGTGAACAAAGACGCGTTGTTGGCCACTTCGAGGCCGACAGTGCGGCAGATGAAGCGCTGGCCCGCATTGCGCATCAGCGCGCCGGGCAAGAGGCCGGCTTCGGTGAGCACCTGAAAGCCATTGCATACGCCCAGCACCGGCACGCCGCGCCCCGCTGCGTCAATCACGGCGCGCATGATCGGGCTGTTGGCGGCCATGGCGCCTGAACGCAGGTAATCGCCATAGGAAAACCCGCCGGGCAGCGCAATGAAATCAAGCGCTTCGGGTAGCGTCGCATCGCCATGCCACACCTTCAGCGCGGGCGTGCCACTGATCTTTTCGAGCGCCACGGCCATATCGCGGTCGCAGTTCGATCCGGGAAAGGTGATAACCGCCGCGCGAAACGCCATGGCGCTTACTCCGCCTGCTCGATGGTGAAGTTTTCGATCACCGTGTTGGCGAGCAGTTTTTCGCACATCGCGCTGATGGTGGCTTGATCGGTGCCATCGGCCAGATCAAGCTCGATGAGGCGGCCCACACGCACATCCTCGACGCCTGCAAAGCCCATGCCTTCGAGCGCGTGATGCACCGCCCGGCCCTGCGGATCGAGCACGCCGGGCTTCAGACGAACAAGAATGCGGGTCTTCATGGGCAGGGTATCCTGTGCTGGTGCAAGCGCTGCTGGCTGTTCGCGCCTATAGCCCGCTTGGCGCTGCGTGCAATCGCGCAAAGTTACTTTGCCCCGCCAAGCGCAATCGCCGTTCCCGCGGGCACAACCAGCACTTCGACCGGCTCGGCGCTGGCAAGATAGGCCTGTGCAGCGGCCTGCAAGTCCTGCGGGGTAATCGCCCGGATCAGTGCGGGCGCAGCCTGCCAGCGGGTCAGGCGATCAGGCTCGCTCTGCGCGCGGGCGGCAAGGCCTGCCCATCCGCCCAGATCCTTCAAGGCATTGTCATAGGCTTCGAGCAGCGGACGGCTGGCGCGTTCGAGCAGGTCGGGATCAACCGGGCGCGCCGCCAGATCGGCAATCATCGCGCGCATCGCGGCTGCCACGGTGGCGGTCTGATCGGCAGCTGCGGTCGAACTCAGAGTGAAAGTGCCATAACCGGGATAGATCCGGCTGTTGGTTGATCCGGCTGAGGGCGAATAGGTCTGGCCCAATTCCTCGCGCAGCCGCTCTGTCAAGGCGATCTGCGCCGTCCGCGCCAGCAAACCAAGGCGCAGCGCTTGCGCAGGATCGCGGTCATCGGTGGTCGGCCAGATCATCTGCACCAGCGCCTGATCGGCCTCGCCGCGATGGATCACGATGTGTTGCCCGCGCCGCGCGGTGAAGCTGCGCTGGCGCGCTTCGGGGCGAGGCTGGAATTCCGCTTCGCGCTGCGGCAGCGCACCGAGTGTGGCGGCGACGGCGGCGATCGCCTCGCTCGGCGCAAAGTCGCCGACGATGGCGATTTCGATCGCGCCGCTTGCGAGCCGCCCGCCGATGTCGCGCATCAGCGCGGCAAAGCTGAGGGCGTCGAACGCAGGCTTGGGCTGAAGGGTGAAGCGCGGATCATCATCCGAAAGGATGCCGCCCAGCGCCGATCCCAGCGCGCGGCCGGGTGTCGCATCGCGGGTGGCGAAGAAGGTATCGATGCTGCGCCGGAACTGCTCCTCGCCCTCGCGCCGCTGGCCGGGATCGGTAATCAGCGCTGCCACCAGTTGCAATTGCAGGGCCAGATCGCGCGGGGTGGTGGTGGCAGAGAAGATGAAGGCATCGGCCCCGCTTGCAAGGCCAAAGGCAACGCTGCGCCCGGCCAGCACGCTCGCCAATTCATCGCGGCTGTGCTTGCCGAGCCCGCCTGCCGCCAGCGCGCTCACCATATTGGTGGCCAGCGGATTGGCGCGGGTGTTGAGAAGATCGCCGCCGTCGATGGCAATGCTCACTGCCACGCGGTCCTCGCGGATGCTGGTCTGCTTGAGGGTCAGGCGCACGCCATTGGCAAAGCGGATCAGCCGGAAGCCGAATAGGGGCTCCACCGCGTCGCTCACAATCGTCCCCGGCGGCCCGAATGCCTGATAGGCAAAGGGCAGGGCCGCTGCATCGGCGGGCGCGGCGATGGGCAATGCCATCGCCCGGGTGAAGGCTGATCGCAGCGCCGCCTCCCCCCCTGCGGGAGCAGTGCGGCCCTGAAAGCGGATCAGCGGATCATCAAGCATCGCGGCCTCATCGCGCATCGCCTGCCACACCGCCGCCGCCGTGATCGCAGGCTTGAGGCGGGTGAATTGATCAAGCTGCCATTGCGGCGTTGTCGGCACGCGGTCATCGGTGGCGGCGGCAAGGGCTGCTGCGACAAAGGCGCCGTGGCCGCGCGTTTCGGCAGCCTTGGCGCCGTTTTCGAGCGCGCTTTGCCAGTTGGCGATTTGCTCTGCGACTTCGGCTTCGGAAAAGCCGTGGGTCATCGCTTCGTTGACGGCGCGCACAGCGGCCACCACGCCTGCCTCCCATGCGCCGTCCTCGGTGCTGACCGACAAGGTGGTGAGGCGCGCGTCTTCAAACAGGCTGCTGACGGCGAAACCCGCGCTGCGGAACGGGGCGCGCTCGCCGCGGGCGAGCCGGGTCAGGCGGCGGTTGACAATCGCATAGGCGATGCGTCGCAGCGTTTCGGTGTCGCGCTGGGCAAGGCTGTCGGGCTCCTCGCGCCAGGGGGCAAGCTGGGTGAGCGTGACGCTTTCTGAAAGCGCCGGGTCAAGGTGGATCGCCGTCTCGCCGCGTCTTGCGGTGTTGACGGGGCCGGCGCTCATGGGGGCGGGCGGCGGCGGGCCTTGCCAGTCGGCAAAGCGCTTGGCGATGGCCGCCTCCATCACCTCCACCGGGTAATCCCCCACGATCACCAGCGTGGTGTTGGCAGGCACATAGGTGCGTTTGTAGAGCGCCCGGATGTCCGCTGCGGTGGCCTGTTCAATCACCTGCGCAAGGCCAATCGGCATGCGTTCGCCATAGCGCGCGCCGGGCGCGATAAAGGCGATGTTCGCCTCCAGCGCGCGCTGCGCATAGCCCGCCCTGTCGCGCTTTTCTGCGAGAATAACGCCGCGTTCACGCGCCACAGCTTCGGGCGCGATAGTCAATTCGCTTGCGGTTTCGCGCATCAGCATCAGCGCTGTATCCAGCAGCTTTTCATCATTGCGCGGCAGGTTGAGCATATAGGTGATGCTCTCAAGCCCGGTCGAGGCATTGGTGTCCGCACCGAAAGCCAGCCCTTCGCGTTCCAGCAATTTCACCATCTCGCCTTCGGGAATCCCGGCAGAGCCGTTGAAGGCCATGTGTTCGAGGAAATGTGAGAGGCCGCGCTCGTGCTCGCGTTCTTCGAGCGAGCCTGAAGCGATCAGCATCCGCACCAGCGCGGTGCCTTCGGGCGTGGTGTTGCGCCGGATCACGTAGCGCAGGCCATTGCCAAGCTGGCCGAAAACATAGGCCGGATCGCGTGCGACCCCTTCGGCCGCGGGCGGCCAGCTATGCGCGCGCGTTTCCTGCGCCGAAAGCGGGCCAAGGGCGAGAGCAAGGCTCGCCATTGCAGCGAGCGCAAGGGCGGCAAAGCGGCGGAACATTACCGGCAAATCACGGCTTCAGGCTTCGACATTGCGCATCAGCCTAGAGCAGTCGAGGCCAATGTCAGCCAGAATCTTCTGGCGCCGCGCTCCGCCTATTTCTTGGGCGGCGCACCGCGCAGGCGCGAGCGGTGGTGCGACATATCGAACACCTCGCCCGGCCCATTGTCCTCGCCGTTCAAGAGGCCGAGGCGGCGGGCGACTTCGCGATAGGCTTCTTCCTCGCCGCCAAGATCGCGGCGGAAGCGATCCTTGTCGAGCTTTTCGCCTGTGTGCATGTCCCACAAGCGGCAGCCATCGGGGCTGATTTCATCGGCCAGAATGACCCGGCTGTAATCGCCATCGTAAATGCGCCCGAATTCAAGCTTGAAATCCACAAGGCGAATATCGATCGCTGCAAACATCCCGCACATGAAATCATTGATGCGGATCGCCATTGAGGAAATATCCTGCATTTCCTCCTGGCTCGCCCAGTTGAAGCAGGCGATATGTTCTTCGGCAATCAGCGGATCGCCCAGCGCATCATCCTTGTAGTAATACTCGATCAGCGTGTGCGGCAGAGGTTCGCCCTCTTCGATGCCGAGCCGCTTGGAGAGCGATCCGGCCGCGACATTCCTCACCACCACTTCCAGCGGGATGATATCGACCTGGCGCACCAATTGTTCGCGCATGTTGAGGCGGCGAATGAAATGGGTCGGGATGCCGATATGGGCCAGACGGGTGAAGACGTGTTCGCTGATGCGATTATTGATCACGCCCTTGCCGTTGATCGTGCCTTTCTTTTCCGCGTTGAAGGCGGTGGCATCATCCTTGAAATACTGGATCAGCGTGCCTGGCTCAGGCCCTTCGTAAAGGATCTTGGCCTTGCCTTCGTAGAGTTTGGTGCGGCGGGACATCAGATGTGCACTCCGTGCGCGGCAATGGTTGCCGGCGAATGGTGCCCGAGGGCGGATTTGAACCACCGACACGCGGATTTTCAATCCGCTGCTCTACCCCTGAGCTACTCGGGCATTCGCTTCAGCCGCCAGCCTTAGCGCGTATCGCAAGGCCCGGCGAGCAAATGAGAGCGCGCCTATGGCGAAGGCGGCTGCGCTTGGCAAGGGGATTCTATGCGTTTTTGTCCCAATCACCTTGGGCGATTTCTTGCGCGTCAGCAGGCGGGCCGGGGACAGCGTAGGAATCGGAGAACCAGCGCGCCAGATCGCGGTCGCGGCAGCGGCTTGAACAGAACGGCGCGTGATCGGGATGGCGCGGCTTCTTGCAGATCGGGCAGGGTTTGGGGGGAGCAGTCATGCCGCGATGATCTGGGCGCTGGGCGCTTCGAGCGCAAGGGCAGGGTTGGTTTCAAGCCGCACTTCGCGCCCCGTGCGGCGGGCGAGTTCGGTGAGCCATTCGGGCCTCAGCTTGGCTTTGAGAGCGGGGTGGATTGTCAGCAGCAGCACGCGCCCGGTGCCTTGCGCCAGTTCAGCCTGACGCAGCGCGTAGCGCGCGCACATCCCGACACGCGCGGTGGCAAAGCGGTGCAGCAGGCTTGGCCCTTCGAGCCTTGCGACCAACTGGACAAGGCCAAAGCCGTTCATCGCGGTGCGTTCATGCGGCCAGTCGGCGAGCGCTGCGCCCAGTGCTTCATCCACCGCGCGGCGATCCGCCTTGGCAGCGAGAGTGGGAAAGTCGATGGCAATATTGCCGCCCAGATCAAACCACGAAAGCGCCTGCGCTAGCGCCGGGATCGCTGCCAGCGCCAGTTCGCGTGGGCCCGCGCTGCCGTCGATATCGATGACGCTCATGGCAGGCGTGACGCTGACGAGGATTTCGCCGCCGGGAAAGGCCAAGCTGCCCGATGAGGCCGCGTGCCACACCTCTTCCCACAGGCCTGCGGGGAAGCGGGGCACGATGGTGCCTGACGCGCTTTGCGAGGTGCTGACGACATCCACGCGCCCCTGTGCCAGCTTGAAGCGCCCGCGTTCCGCCAGCGCGGCGCGGGTGATGGTGAGCGCAAGCTGGGCGCCTTCGGTTGCATCAGGCGGGAGGTGATCGGCCAGCACCTCGCGGCCCTGGAAGGGGGGCGCATCCAGTCGCACCAGCCCGCGCCTCGCGCCCTTGGCCTTGCTGACAAGCTGACCGCTGACTTGGCTGCCCGCGACGAGTTCGCCGGGCCATGCAATCCGTGCAGCAAGCACCCGGTCGCCCGCAACGAGCAAGGAGCGCGTCTCGCCGATGCCCTGTTCGATGAGCCAGGTCATCTGATCCTCGTCGGCACGGGGAGGGGGACCATGCGTAGCATGGTGGAGGGGCCTGCTCTTCTTGCCGCTATCCGGCCAGCAGACGCAAAGCCGCACCCGCCCCTCCACCACCTTCGGTGGTGCCCCTCCCCTGAAGGGGAGGATCGGGTGGGCGCTTCAACCAATCGCAAAGCCCGCCGATTTCAGCAGCGTGCGCGTCTCGTAAAGCGGCAGGCCCATGATCGCGGAATGGCTGCCCCTGATCCACGCGATCAGGCCCTCAGCGGCGCCCTGAATGGCATAGCCGCCCGCCTTGCCGCGCCATTCGCCGCCCGCAAGATAGGCGCGGATTTCCTCGGGCGAGAGCACCTTGAAGCGCACGATATTTTCCGAAAGCCGCGTCTTCACGCGGCCGTCAGGCGCGCGCAGCGCCACGGATGAAAGCACCTGATGCCGCCTGCCCGACAGCAGTTCGAGGCAGGTGCGCGCTTCGGCCTCGTCTTCGGTCTTGGGCAGGATGCGACGTCCGGCGGCAACCACCGTGTCGCCTGCCAGCACAAATCCGCTCGCCTCGATGCCAAGCGCCTTTTCCAGCCCCATCCGCAAGGCATAGGCGCGCGGCAATTCACCCTTCAGAGGGGTTTCGTCGATATCGGCGGGAACCACGGCATCAGGCGCAATCCCGAGCCGCTCCAAAAGATCGCGGCGGCGCGGGGAGGCAGAAGCCAGCGTAAGGTGCATCAAATCTATTGCGGGCCCGGCCCGCCGCGACCCGGCATGAAGCGATAGGTGATGCGCGCCTTGGTCAGATCATAAGGCGTCAGTTCGCACAGCACTTCATCGCCCACCAGCACGCGGATACGGTTCTTGCGCATCTTGCCCGCCGTGTGGCCGAGCACTTCGTGGCCGTTTTCAAGCTCCACCCGGAACATCGCATTGGGCAGCAGTTCAACCACGCGCCCGCGCATTTCGAGGAGTTCTTCCTTGGCCATGTAATCCCTTTGTTTGATGCTGCGGTGCAATAACCGCTGGTCGAATGCTGCGCGCCGTTTAGCGATGGTGTGAACAAAAGGGAAGACTCGTGCGTTAGGGGCGCGCAAGCCAAAGCGGCACCCGGCTCCCTTGAGCAGCGAGACAAGCCGCAACCGCCCCGGAAATACGCGTCGCGGCGGGCTTTTGCCCGGTTTGACCGCGCATGACAAAAAGGCCGTTTTGATGATTTCCTCTCCGTTTTCCCGCACTTGTCTGCGCGCTGGCGTGTGTCTGGCCAGCCTTGCTGCCCTGCCGGGGCTGGCGGCTGGTGCGAGCGCCGCCACCGCCGAGCCGGAAAATGCGATAGATGCCAGCGCCTCCATGCAAAGCGCACAAGGCACGCCGTCTGCGCCCGAAGAAGACCAGGCCGATCCCGCGCCGCCCCGCGGCAATGCCGAGATCGTCGTCAGCGGGCGGCGCACGCGCGGGCAGCTGATTGTCGATCAGGCACCGCTGCTGACGCTTGATGAACAGGCAATTGCGGGCGAGGGCGTCACCTCGATTGCCGATCTCATCGCGCAGATTTCCGCGCAGACCGGCTCTGCCCGCGGGCGTGGCGGCGGCGGCCAGCCGATCGTGCTGGTCAATGGCATCCGCATCGCCTCGTTCCGCGAATTCGCCGCCTATCCGCCCGAAGCGCTCGCCAAGGTCGAAGTCTTCCCCGAAGAAGTCGCGCTGCGATTTGGCTTTCCGCCCGATCGCCGCGTGATCAACCTCGTGCTCAAGGACAATTATTCCAACCGCCAGGTCGAATTCGAGATCGGGAGCCCCTCGCGCGGGGGGCTGCTCAATACCGAAGGCGAACTGGGCTATCTCAAGATCGCCGATGGCGGGCGCATCAACCTTAATCTTGAGGTGCAGGATTCCACCTTGCTCACCGAAGATGAACGCCGGATCATCCAGACGCCGGGTTCGGTCAGCCAGATCGCAGGCGATCCCGATCAGGCGCCGTTCCGCAGCCTCGTGGCCGATACGCTCGATATCACCGCCAATGCGAGCTGGGCCAAGGCCTTCAAGGAAAGCGGCACTGCGCTCAGTGCAAATATCAATTATGCACGCAATCAGCGGCGGGATCTCGACGGGCTCAATGTCGTCACCCTCACAAACCCGGCAGGCGTAAGCGCGCTGCGCACCTTTGGCGAGGAAACCCCGCTCGAACGGCGCACTTCGGTGGATACTGTTTCGGCAGCAGGCTCGCTGACCAAGCCGGTCAATTCCTTCCGTCTGACAAGCACTTTGGATGCTTCTTTCAGCGAGAGCGCGACCGAGATCGACCGGCGCTTTGATGCGCGCGGGCTGATTGCCGATGCGGCGGCTGGTCGTCTGCCGATCAACGCGGTGCTGCCGCGCAGCGTCGATGGCGGGGTCAATCTTGCCAACAGCCGCACCATCAACGCCGAAAGCCGCCATACCCTCGATGGCCCGGTTGCGACCTTGCCCGCAGGCGATGTGCTGGCGACTTTCGCCGCTGCGCTTGACTGGCGGCAGATCGAAAGCAGCGACAGCCTGACAGCGTCCGACATCCGCCTCACCCGGCGCCGCGCGGCAACGAGCAGCAATCTGGTGGTGCCGATCACCAGCACGCGCACGGGCTTTGGCGATGGAATCGGCAATCTTACGCTCAATGTGCAGGCGGGGCTTGAAGACCTGTCGGACTTTGGCCTGCTCGGCGATTGGAATGCGGGCCTGACCTGGGCACCGGCTGACAAGATCGATCTTTCCGCCACCTATATCTACCGCGAGGTGGCCCCCGGCTTGCCGCAGCTCGGCAATCCGATCATTACCAATTTCAATGTGCCGGTGTTCGATTTCGTGCGCGGCGAGAACGTGCTGGCAACGGTCATCACCGGCGGCAATCCGGCGCTGCGTGCCGAAACCCAGCGCGACTGGAAATTCGCCGCCAATTGGGAACTGCCGGGGATCAAGGACACGCGGCTGACGGTCGAATATATCCGCAACCGTTCGGATAATGTCGTCTCGGCCTTCCCGCAGATCACTCAGGCGATCGAGGCAGCCTTCCCCGGCCGGGTGCAGCGCGATGCGAGCGGGCGGCTGACCCAGATCGATCAGCGCGCGGTGAGCTTTGCCGAGACCCGATCTGACCGGCTGCAATTCACGCTATCAACGCGCGGCAGCTTTGGCGGGCCCAAGCAGACCGGCGGCGAGGCGGATGCGCGCGGCGGCGGTGCGGGCGGGCCTCCGCCCGGCGTTGGCGGCGGCGCTGGTGGCGCGGCTGGGGCCGGCGGACCGCCTGCTGGCGCGGGTGGCCCTCCGGGGGGTGCGCGCTTTGGCGCGGGTGGCCCGCCGAGCGAGGCGCAGCGCGCCCAGTTCCTCGCCTTCCGCGAGCGGTTGTGCAAGGAAGATGGCCTTGCGTTCATCAACGGCGTGGTGGACTCGGTCGAAAAGGGCGAGGACGTATCGGCAAGCCTGCCCGGCTTCGATCCGGCGCGCTTCGAACAGCTCCTCAGCCGGGTGCGAAAGCCCGATGGGACAGTGGATCGGGAACGGCTGGCGCAATTCCGCACCCAGATTTGCGCGATTGATCCGGCGCTGTTCAGCGGGCCTCCGGGCGGCGGGGCGCGGGTGGCTGGCGGCGGCGCACCGGGCGGCGCACCGGGCGGGGCTTCGGGAGCAGGCGGCCCGCCGCGCGGGGCCGGCGGGCCTCCCGGCGGCGGCGGCGGTTTCGGCTTCGGGCCGGGCGGTTTCCAGGGCTGGCGCTACTTTGCCAATGTGACCCATACCATCGAACTGGCCAACCAGATCGTGATCGCGCCGGGCGTTGCCCCGCTCGATCAGCTGGATGGCGATGCGACGGGCCGCTTCGGCTTCCCGCGTAACACCACCCGGTTGGAAGCGGGCGTGTTCGGCAAGGGCGTGGGTGTGCGTGCATCGGCCCGCTACACCGGCCCGACCCGGCTCGATGGCTCTGGCCTGCCCGGCGCGGTCGATCTGTTGTTCGATGATCTGGTGACGGTGGACCTGCGCATCTTCCTCAACATGGATCAACTGCTGAACAAGAAGGACGGGCTGGCCAAGAACCTGCGCCTGACCTTGCGTGCCGACAACCTGTTCGATCAGCAATTGCAGGTGCGTGATCAGTTCGGCAACACGCCGATTGCCTATCAGCCGCTGCTGATTGATCCCTTGGGTCTCAACCTTCGGTTTGAGATCAGGAAGCTGTTTTGAGCTTCGGGTTGAGCGCACTGCCGCAGGCGTAGCCGCTCGCCCAGGCCCATTGGAAATTGTAGCCGCCAAGCCAGCCGGTCACATCCACCGCCTCGCCGATAGCATAAAGGCCGGGAACGCGCTTTGCCTCCATCGTCTGCGAGGACAGCTCGGCGGTGGAAATCCCGCCGCTTGTCACTTCGGCCTTGGCATAGCCTTCGGTGCCGTTGGGGGTAAAGCGCCAGTCGGCAAGCTGCGCCTGCGCAGCGCGCAAAGCGGCGTCGGGCAGATTGCCAAGCTCGCGCTCCAACCCCAGACGGTCGGCCAGCGCATCGGCGAGCCGGGCAGGCAGGGCTTCGCGCAAGAGGGTGCGAAGCTGCGCGCGCGGGCGATCCCGCTTGGCGCTTACCAACCAGTCGGTGGCGGCATCGGGCAGGAAGGTTATTCCGATCTCCTCGCCATGGCGCCAATAGGACGAGACTTGCAGGATTGCAGGGCCTGACAGGCCCTTGTGGGTGAACAGCGCGGCTTCGGCGAATTCGCACCTGTGCTTGCCCGTTCCGCCACGCGCCCGCACGGGCGCGGCCACGCCTGACAATTCACGGAACAGCACATCCTCGCCCCCCAGCGTCAGCGGGACAAGCGCCGGGCGCGGCGCGATGACCTTGAGGCCAAACTGGCGCGCAAGATCATAGGCAAAGCCGGTCGCGCCCATCTTGGGGATCGAAGGGCCACCTGTCGCAATCACCAGCGCAGGCGCGCGGTAATGCTTCCCGCTGGCAACGACGCTGAAACCGCCATTCGCGCCGCGCGCCGCCGCGCTCACATCGGCGTTGCAGATCACGTCCACCTTGCCTGCCGGGCATTCCGCCAGCAGCATCGCCACAATCTGCCGCGCCGAACCATCGCAAAACAATTGCCCCAGCGTCTTTTCGTGCCAGGCGATGCCATGCTTTTCGACCAGCGCGAGAAAATCGGCGGGGGTGTAACGGGCGAGCGCGCTCTTGGCGAAATGGGGGTTGGCGGAAAGGTAATTGGCCGGGCCTGCGCCCAGATTGGTGAAATTGCAGCGCCCGCCGCCTGAAATCAGGATTTTCTTGCCCGGCGCCTCGGCGCGTTCGAGCACCGCCACGCTAAGGCCGCGCTGGCCCGCTTGCGCGGCACACATCAGCCCGGCAGCGCCCGCGCCCAATACGATGACATCATAATCCTTCACGCCGCTGGCGATAGGCGCGTCGGCCCGGCTTGCCAACGGCCCCTTGCGCTCCCTATCTGCCGATCATGTCCAAGACCCCGGCCGGCACCCCGCATGATCCGCGAGGGGCGGAGCGCTTCAACGAGGCGCGCGCCGCCTCGACAGTCGCCCGCGCCCAGCCCGATCTGGAAGCGGGCGTTGCAGCGATCCGGGCAATGGTCAAACTTCTGAAGCCCGTCCCCGGCGTTTACCGCATGTGCGACGCGCGGGGCGATGTGCTGTATGTCGGCAAGGCGCGCTCCCTGAAGGCGCGGGTCGTGAATTACACACAGATTGCACAGCTGACGAACCGCCTTCAGCGCATGGTCAGCCAGACGCGCTCGATGGAGATCATCACCACCAATTCCGAGGCCGAGGCGCTGCTTCTGGAAGCGCAGCTGATCAAGCGGTTTCGCCCGCCGTTCAACGTGCTGCTGAGGGATGACAAGAGCTTTCCCTTCATCCTGCTGCGTTCCGATCACGCCTTCCCGCGCATTCACAAGCATCGCGGCGCGCGCCGCGCCAAGGGCAATTATTACGGGCCGTTTGCCAGCGCGGGCAGTGTCAACACGACGCTCAATGCGCTGCAAAAGCTGTTCCTGCTCAGAAGCTGCACCGACAGCTTTTACGACCGGCGCGACCGGCCCTGCCTGCTTTATCAGATCAAGCGCTGTTCCGCGCCTTGCGTGGGCCGCATCACGCAAGAGGATTATGGCGCGCTGGTGGCGCAGGCGAAGGATTTCCTCGCTGGCAAATCGAGCAAGGTGCAGGCCGATCTCGAACGGCAGATGGCCGAGGCAGCGGAAAGCCTCGATTTCGAACGCGCGGCGATGTTGCGTGATCGTTTGCGCGCGGCGACTTTCATTCAGGGCAGCCAAGCGATCAATGCAGCGGGGTTGGGCGATGCCGATATTTTCGCGCTTGCCGCCAAGGGCGGGATCATGGGAGTGCAGGCCTTCTTCATCAGGGGAGGGCAGAATTGGGGCCACCGCGCCTTCTTTCCGCGCCACACCGCCGATGTGGACGAGGCGCAGGTGCTCGCGCAGGTCATGCTGCAATTCTACGAGGAAGTGCCGCCCCCGCCGACCATTCTGGTCGATCGCGAATTGCCCGAAGCCGAACTGATCGAGGCAGCTTTGAGCGAGGTTGCAGGGCGCAAGGTGCGGCTGTCCGTGCCCGAGCGCGGCGATCGCCGCCGCCTGATGGCGCAGGCGGAGCGCAACGCCATTGAAGCGCTCGAACGGCGGCTGGCCGAAAGCGGCACCAAGGCCAAATTGAACCGTGAGCTGGCCGAATTCCTTGAGCTTGACGCGCCGCCCGCCCGGATCGAGATTTACGACAACAGCCATATCCAGGGCGCCAAGGCCGTCGGCGCGATGGTGGTGGCGGGGCCGGATGGCTTTGAAAAATCCCAATATCGCAAGTTCAACATCCGCGAGGCGCAATCCAACGATGATTTCGCGATGATGCGCGAGGTGATGGCGCGGCGGTTTCGGGCGTGGCGAGAAGAGGAGGTTGATAATCCTCCCCTGCAAGGGGAGGGGGACCGCGACGCGCAGCGTCGGGGTGGGGGGGCGAACGCCGCCCGCCCCTCCACCATCCTTGCGGATGGTCCCCCTCCCCGTTCCGGGGAGGATTTGCCCGATCTCATCCTGATCGATGGCGGCAAGGGGCAGCTTTCGAGCGTCATGCGGGTGCTGGAGGAGATCGGCATTGCCGATGAGATCGCGGTGATCGGCATTGCCAAGGGGCCGCATCACGGGCGCGAGGGGCGCGAGGTGTTCCATTTTCCCGATGGACGCGAGAAAATGCTGCCCGTCAATTCACCGCTTTTGTTCCACTTGCAAACTTTGCGTGACGAAGTTCACCGCTATGTGATCGGCGCGCACCGGGCCAAGCGTTCCAAGGCGATCGCGGCAAGCCCGCTGGATGAAATCCCCGGCATCGGCCCGGCGCGCAAGCGCGCGCTGCTGCTGCACTTTGGTACCGCCTCCAAGGTGCGCGCCGCCGCGCTCGAAGACTTGCAGCGCGCCCCCGGCGTCAGCGCGACTGTCGCGCGCAAGGTCTATGATTTTTACCACGCAGGCGGTTAACTTCTTGTGCAGCAAGTCTTCGCTGCTTGCGGATCGGCGCTCATTGAGTCATTCTCTCACGCGCGCCGGGATATTCCTTCCGGTGCGAACATGGGGGGAGAGTTCATGTTCTCAAAGACTTTGGCAATTCTTGTCGGCGGCGCACTGGCATCGTCGGTCATCACTATGGCGGCAGCGCAAAGCGACAAGATGGCGCGGCCCCAGCAAGCGGGTGAGGCGACGATCTATCGCGACATGGGTTATCAGGGACCAGCCGTTGCCGTCAGCCAGCCACAGCCCAATCTGGGACTTGCCTGGCGGGTTAACGCGGTGCGCGTGACCAGCGGGGAATGGCAGCTATGCGAGGGCACCAATTACCGCGGCCGCTGCCGCGTTGTGAACCGCGATACGCCGATGCTCGGCAATCCGGTGCGCGGGGTGGAAATCCAGTCGATGCGTCCGGTGGGCTTCGGCGCGCCGGGCGGAGAGCCTGGCGATAACGCCTCGCTGCGCGGGATGGCTGCCGAATTCTATCCCAAGCCAGCGATGAACGGTTTCCGGGTTGCGGCCTGCCCGAGCGGCAGCGCGACTGCGGCCTGCGCTGCGCGCAGCGCGGCGGAGTTTTGCAGCAGTATGGGCTGGCGGCGTTCGACCCGGCAAACCATGGAGACGGTGCGACGCGAAGTCTATCTCGCCGACGTGCTGTGTTCCAACACCGGCAATTGATCGGGGCACGGGGGCTGCGTTGCGGCGCGGCCCCCGCCTTTGCTTCAAGCGTTACTGCTCGTCGAGCGCCTTGCTCACCAGCACATTGACCGAAACGCGGCGGTTCTGCGCGCGGCCTGCGGGCGTGCGGTTATCGGCTGCCGGATCGCTCATCGCCATCCCGGTCGGCGTGAGCATCCGATAGGGCTTCCAGCGGCAAGTCTGCTGGAGATAGTTCACCACCGCGGCGGCGCGCTTTTCGCTGAGGGTCTGGTTGGCATCCTGGCTACCGGTGGAATCGGTGTAGCCCAGCACCAGCAGCAGCGAATTTTCGTTCATGTCGGCAGCCTGTGCCGCAGCGCACAGATCAGCCTTGGCGCGCGGGCTCAGCACCGCCTTGCCGGTGTCGAAATAGACATTGGTGGTCGATTTGAGGTTATACTTGTCGATATCGCCCAGCCGCCCGCGCAGCGCTTCGGTGGCGGCGGCGTTCGCCTGAATGGCCGCGCCCTGTTCGGCAAACTGGCCTGCGGTGCCGCCGCGGATCATCGCGGCGATCTGGCGATCATCACTGGTGAAGCGCACCTCGCTTGCCACCAGCCCGCCGCCATATTGCGCGGTGCGCACCGCCACTGGCAGGCCGGGGATCAGCGCGCTTTGATCGAAGTTCTTGTTGCCGATCCCCAGAAACCCGCCGCGCGTGCGGATGGTGGTTTCCGGGTGCAGCGTTATGCTTGTCGCGGTGCCATCCTCGGCAGTGACTTGCAGCACTTGGCCGCGGCGGCCAGAGATGATCCCCTCAAGACGCGGGCCAGCCTGCATTTCGGTCATCGGCGGCAGGTTGCCGGTGACTGTGGTGAGGACATCGCGGCTCCCGCCGACGGGCGGCAGGCTTTGCGCAGCAAGGCTCGCGGCGCAGCCGACGGCTACGAGGCCAGCGATGGCGAGCAGGGAAGGGGTGCGAGGCATGGTGTTCATGGGAAAAGAGGCTCCTTGCATCCGGCAGGCACTAAGCTTGCCCGCAAAGGGTGCTGACCGCAAGCTTGCACGCAGATGAACAGAAGCCGCGCCCGCGTGGTGCGCGCGGGCCAGCGGGGCATCAGATACGATGAACCGAGCGGGCCGATGCCCGATCAGCGCGGGCTCTGGCCTGCAATCCAGCGGTCGATCTTGGCTTCGAGCACCGCCAGCGGCAGCCCGCCGGTGTTCAAAACCTGTTCGTGGAAGGCCTTGATGTCGAACTTTGCACCCAGCTTGTCCTCGGCGCGCTTGCGCAGTTCCTGAATCTTGAGCGCGCCGATCTTGTAAGCGACTGCCTGGCTGGGGATCGCGATATAGCGTTCCACCTCGGCCACCACTTCGGTGCGGGTCATGCCGGAATTTTCGAGCATGAAGGCAATCGCCTGATCGCGGCTCCAGCCCTTGGCGTGGATGCCGGTATCGACCACCAGCCGCATCGCCCGCAATTGTTCATCCTGCAAGGTGCCATAGCGGTTCCACGGATCCTTGTAGAAGCCCATCTCATAGCCCAGCGTTTCGGCATAGAGCGCCCAGCCTTCCACGAAGGCGGTCGTGCCGCCAAAGCGCATGAAGGCAGGCAGGCTTTCATCTTCCTGTGCAAGGCTGACCTGGAAATGGTGCCCCGGCGCGCCTTCGTGCAAGTAAAGCGTTACATTGCTGGTGGTCAGGCGGCTGGGCAGGTCATAGGCATTGAAATAGAACACGCCCGCGCGCGAACCATCGGGCGTGCCCGGCATGTATGATCCGCCTGCCTCGAACTGTTCGACCGAAGGATCATAGGGCTCGATCTTGAGCGGCGACTTGGGCAGCAGCGAGAAGTAATCGCCGATCTTTGCGTCCACCTCGCGGCCGATGGTATAGAACCGCTCGGTCAGGGCCTCGCGGCTGGCCGGCTTGAACTGGGGATCGGTGCGGACATAGTCGAAGAATGCATTGAGGGTGCCGGCAAAGCCAACCTCGGCCTTGATCGCTTCCATCCCCCCTTTGATCCGGGCGACCTCTTTCAGCCCCAGTTGGTGGATCGTTTCGGCATCGAGCGGCAGCGTGGTGCTCTGTTCGAGCAATTGCGCATAAAGCGCTGCGCCCCCTTTCATCTGGCTGAGGCCCACGCTGTCGCGCGCGGCTGGCAGATATTCATCGCGCAGGAAATCGCGCAAGGCGGTGTGGATCGCATAGATTTCGCGGGTCTTGGCCTCGTAAGCCGGGGTGAGCCGCGCGCGATCAGCCTCGCCGATGGCTTCGGGGAAATTTCGCACCGGCCCCATGAACTGCGATTCGCCAACCGGGATCGCAAGCTGGGTATCAAGCTGCGCGATCACATTGGTGATGGTCAGCCTGGTTTCCACCACCCCGCTTGCCATGCCTTCGCGGCTGCGGGCCATCGCGCGCCGCATGATCGCGATGTAATCATCGTGGCGCGCCAGATTATCCTCATAGTGGGCGAGCGTCTTGAAGGGTGCAGCGCCGTTGCCGCTGGCGAGGGTCGGATAGAAGGTGTGAAAGCCGGAGAAGTGGTTGATCGGGCGCACTTCAGTCAGTGCGCGGATTTCATCGGTGCTGGCTTTGAGCGCCTGCTCCTGATTATACCGGAATACGTCATAGGCAAGCGCATCATTGGGCGCGAGCTTGCTGCGATCGATCAGCGCCAGTTTCGCAAGGTTAAGCTGGGTATCGGTGCGGCCGGCCAGAAATTGCGCGTCGGTGAGATAATCGCCGATGCGGCGGGCGTTGGCATCATCGCCGCGAAAGATCCGCGAGAGCGGGTTGAGCGCCAATTCGCGCGCATCGGCATCCTCGAACAGGGCAAACAGCTTGGCCCGCTCAGCCTCGGCTTCGGCCTGCGCTGCGGCGACGGCGGGGGTGGGCGTGCGCTGCGGCTTTTGCGCGAGCGCCGGGCTGGCGGCGAGAAACAGGGCAGTGGTGGCGACAAGCGCGCTTCGCAGGATCATGTGGCAGGGCCCCTCGGGTGGTCACAAACAGGCGCATGGCCTAGGCGGGCGCCGTGCCGCGAACAAGGCCCGCCCGGATGAGCGGGCGAGCCTATTCGACCAAGGCCTTTTCCCGAGCGGCCCGCGCGATAGCGGCATCGCGGCGCAGTTGATCATGTTCGACCCAGACCGAGTGCGTGCCCGAACAGATCTTGTGAGGCAGGGCAAGGCGGCAGATCGGCCCTTTGGTGATGTCGGACGCATCAAGGATCGCGCATTGCGAGGTGCCGGTGTTCTCGTCGATCAGGAAGGTGATCAAGTAGCCAGAGTCTTCGCGCCCTATCGCTACGCTACTTGAGGGCGTTATTTGCGCGCCTACCGCCGCGCTACTTGAGGCGGAACGTGCCCCCTTTCGCGGGATCATCGGGCTTTCGCTGGCATAGACTCCCTCGGGCAGGCGATAGACCTGTTCTTCGCCAGTGAGCGTATCGTGGCGGACATAGCCGTTGAACAGAAACCAGCCGGGCCGGGTGGTGGTCGACCAGACATAACGGCTTTTCTGCATGGCAAAACGCGGGTTGATCATGCCGAATTCGACGATCCGCTCGCTCAGGCGCTCCTCGCGGGTCTCCCCGGTCTTCAGATTGAAGCGCCAGCGGTGCAGGCGGCTCTGGAACGAGTGTTCGTCGACATAGGCCATCATGTGGCTGTAGCGGCCCATTTCGGGCAGCGGATCGGGCATCGGCTTGGATTGATGATAGCCTTCGAGCACCACCTCGTCGCCTTCTTCCCAGGCATTGGTCCAGTGCAGCACATAGGTCGGGGCGGCCTCGAACCAGCGGATGTCCTCGGTGCGGCCATGGCGCGGGATCAGGGCAAAACGGGTGGGTATGCCTTCGTGGAGGCGCGCGGCGTGGATATCGCGCGCCAGCAGCGCCTCGTCCCAGAACAGCGGCATGTCGTTGAGGATCGACCAGTTCTGTGTGATCGCCATGTCATGCGGCAGGCGCGGGCCGGGCAGGGGGATGGGGACATAATGCACCAGCTTGCCCGTCCGATCGACCACGCCATAGTGCATGAAAGGGTCATGTTTCGCATAGTTGAAGAACATCAGCTCGCCAGTTGCCTCATCCACCTTGGGATGGGCCGAAATGCCATCCAATGGCCCCCACGGCGCCTTGCCCAGATTGGCAAGCGTGACCGGATCCAGCATCCATGCCTCGCCGCACTGGTAGAGCGTGGCGTAAGCGATCCCGGCGTGGACGATGATATCGGTCGATCCGGTATCCTTGAGGCTGCCATGCGCGCCGAAGCCGGGGCGCTTGGATGTGCCCGCCGGGTCCATCAACCCGCCCCACAGGCTGGCCCCTGCGATCTGTTCCGCCTCGAAACAATGGGTGCGCACAAAGCGATTGCGATAGCTCGCCTTGCCGCCCGTGATATTGACTTGATGGATCATCGCATCGCCATCGAAGGGATGATGGCGGCCCAAGGGCTGGTGCACCTGATTTTCGGTGTTCCTGAGGTAAATCCCGTCAATATCGGCAGGGATAGCGCCTTCGATCACCGGCAATTCGGCGACGTCGACTTCCTCGTGGAGCGGGGTCCACGGCCCCGTCAGATAGGGATGGTTGCTGGGCTCCAGCGAGGTTTTGACCGGTGGATGGCGCGTGATCTGCATGATATTCTCCCGTCAGGAGAGAGTAACCGATGCACGCAGCGGTGCAAGCCGATCGCGTCATCGCCGCAGCGCGCGGAAATTTGATCCCGATCAAGGTAGAGCCCCCTTGGGGGCGCTAGATTGCGGGTCATCATCCGGGGAGACACGCCATGAAATCGATCCTGCTGCATATTGCACCCGACAAGGCGATGAACGCGCGCCTGCAAGTCGCGCTTGATCTGGCGCGGGCGGGCAATGGCCACATCATCTGCCTTCAGGCGGTGAGTTACGAAGTGTTTGCGCCGGGCGATTTCTACGGCTCGGCGATGGCGGCGGCGATGCCGGTAATCAAGGAAGCGGTCGACTCATTGCGCACCGAGATTGAGGGTCGCCTCGCCAAGGAAGATGTCTCGTGGGACTGGCGCTTTGTCTATGGCATAGCCGAGCATCGCCTGCTCGAAGCCGCCGCGCTGGCGGATATTCTGGTGGTCGGGCCGACCGACGCGGGTGAGGGCGGACGCGGACCTTCAGGGCTGGTGGGCACGCTCGCGCTCAAGGCGCCGGTGCCGGTGCTGGTGGTGCCCGAAGG